>Ga0247713_1000084_pt1 | contig 65442 bp, 75 predicted proteins | sample 21E_NmetaG_FD_189936 | JGI IMG/M metagenome (GOLD analysis project Ga0247713, IMG submission 189936) | Soil microbial communities from hillslope of Landscape Evolution Observatory, University of Arizona, Oracle, AZ, United States - 2-1-E_N | ecosystem: Engineered > Artificial ecosystem >... | reverse complement strand
TCGGCCACGGGTCTGGCTCCTCTCTTCAGCTCGGACAAGCCGAAGTCTGGGAGCCAGGCCCGCTTCGTTCGCGGACCCTCAGGCGGTCAGACCCACCAACTTCCAACCCTCATTCGCGAAGACCCCGAAGACGCCATGGCTGTGCCCCGGAGCTACTTGGCCATGACCATGACTGTGGTCGTGGTCACCGTGCTCGGGAGTGTGGTCGTCGTCCGTGGGACCATCTTGACATCGACCCGATCCGAGCTGTTCTCTTCGACTTCTACGGCACCCTGGCCCGCGCCGTCTCGTGGGGCGACACCCACGAGCAGGTCTTCGCCCGCCACGGCCTGGCTTTCGACGCCGCACGCTGGGGGTGGAACTTCGTCGGTGAGTCCAACGACGGCGACCAGCACCTCGAGCACTCCGTCAGTCGGGAGGCGTACGTGGCGTGGGAACACCAGCGCCTGCGCCGTCGAGCAGCGGCGTGCGGGGTGGGCGACGACGACCTCGACGCCCTGGTCGCCGACCTGCACATCGCATCCAAGACCTACACCTTGGAGGCCTACGACGAGGTGTCCGACGTGCTCGGCGAGCTGCGCGGCCGTGGGGTCACCGTGGCCATCTGCTCGAACTGGGACTGGGACATCGAGCGCGCCGTCGCCGCGTCGGGCCTCGACGGAGCGACCGACGTCGTGGTGACGTCGGCCCAGGCCGGCGCCCGCAAGCCCAACCCACGCATCTTCCGCCACACCTTGGAACGCTGTGGCGTGGGGCCGGCGGAGACGCTTTTCGTGGGCGACACCATGTACGCCGACGTCGACGGCCCACTGGCGTACGGGATGGCGGCCGTCCACGTGTGGCGCGACGACATGGTCGGTGATCCGGGGCCCGTGCCGGCCGGGGCGGTCAGGGTGCCTGACCTTCGACCGGTCCTGGATCTCACCGGCCCCTGACCCCATGTGTGGAACCCGGCGCTCCGGGAAGGAAGGCCCCATGAGCGATCAGCAAGCCACCGGCACCAGCGACCCGACCTACAACGTGATCAGCGTGGTGTACCACGCCCTCCAGGGAGCGGAGACGATCCAGAAGTACCTCGACGACCAGGGCACCGACGACGAGCTGAGGACGTACTTCCAGCAGGTCCAGCAGGGCTACCGCCGGGCGTCGGACATGGGCAAGCAGCTCCTCGTCCAGCGGATCGAGCACGAGCACTAAGCCCGCGGAATCCGGCCTCAAGTCGGGCCGGCGAAGGGTCGATGGATGAGTGGACAGTGTCACCACACGCGAGCTGAACGTCCACAGGAAGGAAGGGCCATGGCAACCATCCCTCTGGAATCCATCAGGTCCCGTGCCGGCGCAGTGACCAAGCACGACATGGTGGTGGTCCTGGAGGAGTCCGCCACCAAGATCGACACCAAGGCGTCCGGCACGCCCGGCGGGGGCACAGGCCTCGATCTCGAGACAGTCCTGTCCGTCCGAGCATGGGCCCGCAGAGACGGCGACGTCGGGTCCTGCTGGTTCGACGTCTGCCTCTTCGACGACTGCGACCGGCTCATCCGGTCCGAAACCCTCCCCATGGAGCACCTCGCAGGCGACGACGGCGGCGACATCTTCGCTTTCGAGGGCAGCGTGTACCGCGGCACCGGCGCCGTGCCCGGGTCGGTCTGGCTGGCGCCCGACGCCCGCAAGCTCCAATTCCGTGTCTATTGCGAGGTCGACGGGACCGTCTTCACCGATGGCCTGCTCCGCCAGCACGACATCCCGCCGGACGGCGCGTTGACCCACTGTGGGCCTCCCGCCCGCAACCGGCGTTCGAAGCCTGTTGCCGCCGCCCACAGGAACGGTCCCGGCGTCGGCATTCCGGCACTCCCCGTGACCGTCACCCCGTAACGAAGCTCAGTCGCACGGTCCGGCGCGGGTTGTCCTCGTTGAAGTCGACGAGGACGACGCTCTGCCACGTGCCGAGCTGGGGACGGCCACCCTGTACCGGCACGACCAACGAGGGGCTGATCAGGACCAGCAGCAGGTGGTCTGCGCCGTGGCCCACGGTGTCGCCGGCGGCGCCCGGAGACTCTGCGCCGTGGCGGTGGCGGTAGCGGTCGTCCCGAGGCAGCAGCCGCCCCAGCAGCTCGTCGAGATCGGCCTCGGAGCCGGAGCCCGTCTCCATGAGGGCGACCCCGGCGGTCGCATGGGGCACGAACACCGACAGCAGCCCGTCGCCGAGAGGCCGGCAGAACTCCGACACCTGCGAGGTCAGATCCGTCAGCTCGCGCCCTGACGTGTCGATAGACAGCTCGGTGGACTCCATGGGTCCATTCCTACCTTCCGGCCAGTCGGGCCACGACCGGGGCCATAGCCTCGTGGCACTCGCCGCCGACGACGACGTAGGAGAAGCCCAGCTCGTCCCGGCGACGCTCGAGCTCGTCGGCGATCTGGACGACGGTCCCTATGGCGAAGTTCGGCATGGCCAGGACCTGGTCGGCGTCGAGCCCGAATCCCGATCCGAGGCCACCCGCCACCTCCTCACGGTCGTCGGTGACCATGGTCAGGTAGGCGGTGTGCGAGAGCTCGATGTCGTCGAACCGGGCGCCGGCAGCCTCCCGGACCCAGCGCAGTTTTTCGGCCGTAGCCTCCGCAGTCGCCGTCGCGCCCACTTGGGGGCCGACGGATCCGGAGCGTAGGTCGAAGTTGACGCTGACGATGTCGGCCTCACGTCCGGCCAGGGAGAGAATGCGCCGCCCGCCTCCCCCGACCAGGATCGGCGGGCGGGGCCGTTGGACCGGCAGAGGCGTCCCCGGATGGTCGGTGACGGTGTAGTGGCGACCGCTGAAGGAGAACTTGCCCCCGTCCAGCAGCCCCTTGACGACGGCCAGGCCCTCCTCCAGCCGGTCGATCCGCACGCGGGGCGAGTCGCAGGCGATCCCGGACTGTTCGTAGTCGCTGCGCATCCAGCCGGCCCCCATGCCGAGCTCGAGGCGGCCGCCCGAGAGGACGTCGACGGTGGCGGCCTCCTTGGCGGTGAGTAGGGGGTGGCGGTAGTCGTTGTCGAGGACGAGCGTGCCCACCCGCAGGGTGGACGTGGCCGCCGCCGCAGCGACGAGCGCAGGAATGGGGGCGAGCTGATCGTCGAAATGGTCGGGCACGCAGAGCGTTGCGTACCCCAGCTCTTCCACCCTTGCCGCCTTCGCCGCCCACTCCTTCCCGGACCCCGCGAAGGAGCACTGAACCCCGAACCTGAACCTTCGGTCGTTCGCCATGGGACCGGGCGGACATTACAGGGGCGTGAAGAGTGGCTGGAGGCGGCGAGGGGCGGTTGAACTGCCAGGACGCCGGCAAGCTCCCGGTGTGCGAATCCCCCGCACCGGCTCAACACGTCCTGTCCTCGGCCGGCGACATTGGCCTCTGTTGAGCGTGGTCGTGCTGACCCTCGCCCTGGCGGGCGCCTGCTCGAAGCGTGGTGAAGGCCAAGCAGCTCAAGGATCTCGGGCCCCCGGAAGATGTCGAGTACATCGAAAGGGAGCGTCACGCCGTCGCCGTCCACGAAGCCTGTCACGCCGTCGCCGCCTACCGGGTGCGGGCTCACATGACCATCGACATCGCCCCCATCGAGAAGGGCGGCACCTACCTGGGCATGGTCGCGTCCATCCCGCCGGAGGACCAGTTCACCCGCTGGCGTTCCGAGTACGAAGCCGACATCATCGTGTCCCTGGCCTCCCTCGTCGGCGAGCGCATGTTCTTCGACGGCGACAACTCCTCGGGCGTCTCCGGCGACCTGGAGACGGCGACCCAGATCGCCACCCTCATGGAGGGCTACTGGGGCATGGGCTCCACCGTCGCCTCCCACGGCGTCACCCAGAAGGTCGGCATCGGCGGAGGAGGCAAGCCGGGCAAGGGTGACGAGAAGGACCACAGCCAGGACCTGCTCGAGGGCACTTTGGGCGACCGCATCGAGGACAAGCTGGCCGAGCTCATGGCGCGCACCCAGCGCCTCCTGGAGGCCAACCGGCGGGCCGTCCTGGCCGTCGCCCACGCCCTGGAAACCCACAAGACGGTCACCCGGTGACGACATCAAGGCCATCATCGAGAGCCGCCGCGGGACGCTCATCGACGGCACACCCTACGGCACTGAAGAGTTCGACCGCCTGGCCGAGGACTACCACAACCGGGTGGTGGCCGCCCACAAGGGCCACGGGAAGGTCGACATCCCCCTCCCCCTGCTGAACGGGCGTCACGGGGTCGCACAGGCCCAGGGCGACGTCCTCGTCGACGTGGAGCTCACCGAGGCCGAACTGGCCGGTCTGGCCTTCCGCCGGCCGGTACCGCCACCCCCAGAGGACCGCAACGGCGACGGCGAGAGCGGCGAGGCGGACTGAGTCAACGGCTCAGCGCACCGGCGCCGGCGGCCCCCCGGGTGAGGTCGAAAGGCGGGATGTGGTCGAGGTGGTCGGACGGACGGTGGTCGTCGCCTGCGCCGAGGTCGGCACCCCGCTGGTGACCGTGCTGGACGCCGGGGCGCCGGGTGTCGTGGGGAGAGAAGGCGTCGGCCGTGCCGGTCCGCTAGTGCCCGACGAACACGACGTCGCCGCCACCGCCAGTGCGAGGACGGCCAGTCGTGGTCGGCTCAACGACGAGATTGCGTCACAGGATCCCGGGCAGTGAGCCGGCCGGAAGCAGGCCGGGCGGGATAAGTCCGCTCAGGAGCCCCGGAGCGGGCGGAACGGCGCTCGGCTCCGCCGCGACCGGTGCGCCGAGGAACCACTGCCCGCCGTCGCCGCCCATCATCACCGGGTGCTGAGGGCCGTACTCACCACCTTCGCTCTGAGCGGGAGCGTGGGCCGCTGCGTAGGCGAACGCTTCCTGGAGTGACACCCTGCCATTGCCGTCGGCATCGCCCGCGCCACCGAGCAGCGCGTCCTTGACCATCAGACCGGTGAGGATGGAGTGCCCTGTCTCGTAGCGCTCGTAGCCCTTCTCGTCCTCCCGCGAGGCGGCCGTGAACAGCTTGGTCGGGCCGGCGAAGCCGTCTTCGAAGCCCGCAGCCTCACAGTTCGACATGTTGATCCAGGCGTGACCCTGCAGGGCCCGCATGCGCGCTCCCACTTCCCGGTCGGACACGAACCGGTTGTCGCGACCCCACAGGAACTCGTGGAACTGCTCGTTGTCGCCACCGCTGTGGCCGGAGTCGGCCTGCTTGGTGTGGCCGGAGAAGTGGAAGACCGAGAACGAGGTGGGCGTGCTGTTCTGGACCAGCCAGTCCATGCCGACCCGGATGTTCGCCGCCGTGGCGTCCGCGTCGACCAGCATCCTGATGTGGTCGGCGGGCCACCCGTTGGCCAACAGGGCCTTCTGGACGACGGCGGCGTCGTTGGCCCCTCCCACGGTGTCGCGGGTGCGACCGTCGTAGTCGGTGATGCCGATCACCAACGCCCACTTCTCGGCCGTAGGCGCGGGCGCGGCGACTGCCACGGTGGAGGCAACAAGGCCACCCATTGACACGAGCAACGCTCCGACCACGACGGCGACGAGCCTTCTCATTCCAGTCCTTCCTCTGCCGCCGTGCCCGCCTGAACCTACCCGAATGCGCACGAACCGCCAAACGCGATAGGGGCGGGGCATGATCGCCCCGCCCCTATCCGCTTGTCAGAGCTAGACGCCCTTAGGCGACGGTGGAGCTGCTCCGTTGGGCCCGCACCGTCAGACGGCGGATACCGAGGGCCGCACCCAACAGGGCCATGGCGACCAACGGCGTCATCGAGAAGTCACCACCAGTGGCTGCCAGCGTGCCCAAGTCGGCGACCGGGGCGATCGGCCCCGGCCCCGTCGGAGGAGCCGGAGGAGCCGGAGGAGCGATCCCACAGTTGGCGGGCATGGCGGCCTCGGCGTGACCCACGATGATGTCGGCGTCCAGCAACGGCACGCTGATGCGAAGGGCGTTGATGAAGACGCCACCACCAGGCAGCGTACCGGTCTCACCCTGAACCACGGTGATCACACCCGGGACGTTGAGAAGGCCGAGCAGCGTCGCCACCAGGTCGTTCAACGGGATGTCGCCGGGCCCCGAACCGGCCAGCCTGAGGTCGACGACGTTGTACCCGGTGTCGAAGACGGGCTGGTTGTTCACGCACTTGGCCACCGCCTCGGCCTGCACCGACCCGACGCTGAGGAGGCTCTGTTGCGAGACCTGCCCGGCGAGTACGCCGATCAATGGGATGTTGCCGACCAGGGTGAGGTTCTCAGCCCTCGCCAGGCCGCGAGAGTTCACGCCGGTAAGGGTCACCGCATCGCTGAACTGCCCCACCGGGGCGGTGAGCGCGGGCACGATGTCGTCGGCGCGGTGCGCCTCGCCCACAGCCACCACCGCGCCAGTGACCGCCAGTCCCTGGAGGTCGACCGGAAGGGTGGTCTCCACGTTGTCGCCCAGGGTCAGGCCGGTGTCGGGCGGTTGGCTCACCGCCACGGACGGCGTGGGTGGGACCAGCTGCGTCCCCAGCACGGTGGCTTGGAGGCCATACGCAGCCGCGCTGCTGGTGCTGGCCGGCTCCGCCCAGGCCGACCCGGTAGCCGAGAGCGCGACCGCCATGGCGAACGCTGTTGTCAGGACCTTCCGCATAAGAGCAAACTCCTCGTCTCCCCGGTAGTGGGGTATTGCTTCCCGCCAGCGTCGTCATGGTAGCTATCTCCCGCCACCGCAAGCGGGAAACGGGCCTGGAGGGTACGAACAGACATGCTGGTCCTGTAGTCGCAGGGACTCTAACCTTGGCCCCCCGCCCTTGCAACAACTCTGGTCGGTTCCGTCATCGCACACCAGCACCCGCCGCTGGGCCATCGTAGTTCACCGCCATGACCGTTCCGCGCTTTCCCATCGCTTTCCCCGACGGCCACGTCGCGCTGGCCGTGCGGGCCGACCCCCGTACCGACCTGCCGCGGGCGCTGCGGGCCATGGGGCTCACCACCGGGATTCCCACGGTCGTCCTCGTACACGTCGGCTCGCGGCCGGCTCAACTGTCGCGCCTCGGCCCCCTGCTGGAGAAAGTAGTGGTCCCGGTGGCCGACGCGGTGGGCGGCGTCCTCGTCGGCGACGGTACGCACGGGGCGCTTGCCACCCTGCTCACTGCGGCCCGCCGGCGCAGCGACGCGGGCTTCCCGCTGCTGGGAGTGGCGGCCGAAGGCGCCGACCACGAGGATCTCGACTCCGGGCACACCCACTTCGTCCTCGTCCCCGCCGACCATCGCGACGAGCTTGCTGGGTGGATCGCTTCCGTGGCCACCGCCGTCGCCGGCGGCAACCGGTCGGTCGCCCTGGCCGTGGCAGGCGGCGAGCCGGCATGGGCGTCGGTGGCCGCCGAGATCCGGGCCGATCGGCTGGTGATGGCCGTGGCCCGCAGCGGCGGGGTCGCGGATCAGCTCGCGGCAGCCCTGGCCGGTCGGCCGGCCGACGGCCGGGCTCACGCGCTCGTCGCATCCGGTCAGATCTTCGCCGTGGACCCAGCTCGAGGCGCAGCCCACGTGGCTGACACCCTGCGCAGCGTCCTGAGCCGCCCCGACGCACTCAGCCCCGCTCGGGAGGCCGGAAGTTGAAGGAGGGTGCTCGGAACCGCGGGCCGGGCCACCCGCCCCTCGGCGCGGCGCTGGGCGAGGCGGCTGCAATGCTGGGGCCGTGACTGCCCGAGGCGTGGTGGTGGTCGGCGGCGGTCACAACGGACTGGTCGCCGCGTGCTACCTGGCCCGCGCCGGGCGCGACGTGATCGTCCTCGAGGCAAGCGACCAACCGGGGGGCGGCTCTCGGACCGAGGAGACCGTGCCCGGCTACCGGTTCGACATGCACTCCGTCGCCCACAACATCATCAACATGACGGTGATCCCGCGCCAGCTCGACCTGGCCCGCGCAGGCCTCGTCTACCAGGAGATGGATCCCTTCTCGGTCGCGATCTTCGCCGACGGCCGGCGAGTCCGGTTCCACCGTTCGATCGAAGCCACCGTCGACTCCATCGCCGAGCACAGCCGTGACGAGGCACGGGCCTACAGCGAGCTCATGGCCAAGGCGATCCCCGTGATCCGCACGATCCTTCCCGCAGTGCAGGGCGAGATGCCATGGCGCGAGGTGCCCACCCGTGTCGGAGCCCTGATCCAGGCGCTGCGACCGAGCCCGACCGCCACCATCTCCGACGCCCTCGGCCCGTACGACTCGCTGCTGCGCCGCCGCCTGCCCAGCGACCTGACCCGGGCGCCCGTGTCCGCGTTCGCCGCCCACGCCGGAGTGGGGCCTTCCATGCCGGGCGGCGCCGTCTACGCGTGGTGGCAGGCCGCCTACCACCTGTTCGGGCAATGGCACGCCCGGGGCGGCGCCCAGGGCCTGACCGACGCACTGGTCACCCGACTCGAATCACTGGGCGGAGAGCTGCGCTGCAACGCGGCGGTGGCGAGCATCGACGCGCCCGACCGCCGGGTGCAGGCGGTCGTCACCGAGACGGAGGAGCGCATCCCCGCCGGGGCGGTGATCACGGCCATGGATCCCAAGACCGCGCTGTTGCAGCTGCTCCAGCCGCCTCTCACCGGCCAGGACCGGTCGGACCTCACCGCCGCCCGTCGGGGCAACGTCGTGCAGGCGTTGGTCCACGTCGCCACCGACCGCCTCCCTCCGTACCCCAATGCCAGGCCCGGCGACTGGAACGGCCTGCAGAGCTTCGTCGACCGCCTCGACGACCTGGTGACCGGCTGGGCCGCCTCCGAGGCCCGTCACCTCCCGGACACCCTCCCGCTGTACGCGTTCACCACCTCGGCAATCGACGACACCCTCGCCCCGGCGCGCCACCACACCATGTACCTCGCCTGTCCCGCCGCTCCGTCGCGCATCCGCGGCGGGTGGCCGGCCCGCAGGGACGAGTTCGTGGAACGGTGTCTGGAGACCGTCGAGGACCGAGCCCCCGGATTCAGGGCCAGCATCGTCGGCGTCGCCACACACACCCCCGACGAGATGGAGCGCGGCGGGCGTTGGCCCGGCGCCCACCCGATGTACCTCGACCTGGCGCTCGACCAGCTCGGCCCGTTCCGACCGACTCGGCGGTTGGGACGCCATCGGACGCCCATCCAGGGGCTTTACCTCTCGGGCGCGGGCACCGGCCCCACCGGTGGCATCGCCGGCACCCCCGGCCGGGCCGCGGCCATGGCCCTCCTGGCCGACACCGCGACCTGAAGGCCCTCCCCCGTAGCCTGGCCCGATGACCAGCAAGAACACCGACTTCGCGGCGCGCATCGCCACCGCGTACGCCAGTGAGGGCGCGGCCCTCGAACTGGGCCGCGGCATGCAGGCCGGGGCCGTGCACCCGGACGCCGTCGTGCAGATCCCGGCGGCCATGTGCAACCGCCACGGCCTCATCGCCGGCGCCACGGGCACGGGAAAGACCAAGACCCTGCAAGTCATGGCCGAGCAGCTCTCGGCGATGGGCGTGCCGGTCTTCGCGGCCGACGTCAAGGGCGACCTGTCCGGCCTCTCCCGTCCCGGCCAGCCGAGCGACGCCGTGTCCCGCCGGGTCGGCGAGCTCGGCATCGAGTGGACCCCCCACGGGTTTCCCGTCACCTTTCTCTCCCTCGGCGGGCTGGGGCCCGGCGTACCGATCCGGGCCACCATCACGGAGTTCGGTCCGCAGCTGCTGGCCAAGGTCATGGACGCCAACGAGACGCAAGCGTCGTCGCTGTCGCTCGTCTTCCGCTACGCCGACGACAACGGACTGGCCCTGCTGGACCTGGCCGACTTGCGGGAGGTCCTCAGGTTCCTCGACAGCGACGAGGGCAAGAAGGACCTCAAGGCCATTGGAGGACTTTCGACCGCGACCACCGGCGTGCTGTTGCGGAAGATCGTCGAGCTCGAGGACCAGGGAGGCGAGGCCTTCTTCGGTGAGCCGGAGCTCGAGGTCGCCGACCTGCTGCGCACGACTCCGGAGGGCCTGGGCGTCATCTCATGCCTCGAGCTGGCCGCGGTGCAGGACAAGCCCCGCATGTTCTCCACCTTTCTCATGTGGCTACTGGCCGAGCTGTTCCACGACCTACCCGAGGTGGGCGACCTGGACAAGCCCAAGCTGGTGTTCTTCTTCGACGAGGCCCACCTGCTGTTCAGCGACGCGTCGGACGCCTTCCTCGAACAGGTGACCCAGACCGTGCGGCTCATCCGTTCGAAAGGCGTCGGCGTCTTCTTCGTGACCCAGCTTCCCGACGACGTTCCGGACGACATCCTCGCCCAGCTCGGCAACCGCGTGCAGCACGCCCTGCGAGCCTTCACCCCGCGAGACGCCAAAGCGTTAAAGGCCGCGGTGACCACCTATCCGAACACCGACGACTACGACCTCGAGGAGGACCTCACCCAGCTCGCGACAGGCGAAGCGATGATCACGATCCTCTCCGAGCGCGGCGCACCGACACCGGTCGTGTGGACGCGCCTGCGGCCGCCCCTGTCGCTGATGGCGGCAATGGAGACGGACGCCGTCGACCGTGCCGCGCGTGACAGCTCGCTGTGGTCAAAGTACGCACAGGAGACCGACCGGGAATCGGCGCGAGAGAAGCTGGGCGCCCGGATGGCCCAGGCCGCGGAAGCGGCCGAGGCGGCGGAGGCAACGACGGTTTCAGAAGCGACGAACGATCCGGTCGCCCCGCGAGCGCGCAAGGAAAAGGACGACGACAACGTCGTGTTGGGGTACCTGAAGTCGCGGGAAGGACGGTCGATGATGAACACCGTCGCGCGGGGCGTGTTCGGTCTGCTTCGCAAGAGGCGCTAGAAGCTATGCTCCGGCCTGCCTGGGGGCGGCGGTTGTCGCCAGGCTTCACTCGCTTTCCGACAAGGGGGGAATTGATGCCGGGAAAGTTCGTAGTCAAGAAGGGCAGCACGGGGAAGTTCCGCTTCTCACTGCTGTCTACGAACGGCCAAGTCGTCGCCACCAGCGAGGCCTACAACACCAAGGCTTCTGCCATGGGGGGCATCCGTTCGGTGAAGAGCCTTGCGTCGGACGCTCCCATCGAGGATCAGACCACCAAGGAGTGGGCGGCCGGCGAGGATGCCCGCAAGGCGGCTGCCTCGGCGAAGAAGGCCAAGGCCAGCGCCAAGAAGAAGTCGGCGAAGAAGTCGGCGAAGAAGGCTTCGTCTTAGAAGAGGTGTGCACCAGCGGGCGGCGGTGGGCCGTTGAGTCGGCGGATCAGGCGCCGTCCTCGTACGTCCAGTCCGGGAGTTTCCGCCGGTGGCGCTCGTCGTAGGTGACGACACCGTCTACCAGGTCGACGATCTTCGGCGCGATCAGATCGGTGCGAGGGTTCGGGCAGTTTCCTTCGAGGTGGGCGGCGAACTCTTCGGGGAAGGCGCGCAGAATGCTGCCGACGACGTTCTGCTCCTCGACGGGAAGGAAGCACCGGTTGCCATCCGTGACGTTGGCGAGCCGGGCGCCGATGACCGCCACGTCCTCCTCTGAGCCCCGACAGGCCTCGATTTCGTTGAGACGGTGGGTGATCTCCTGGGTGCCGAGCTTGCACGCCGGGCACTGGCCGCACGACTCGATCCAGAGGAAGCGGGAGTACTGGAAGGCCACCTCCACCATGCACGCCGTGTCGTCGTAGACGGCGAACCCGACGGCGCCGAGGCCCGACCCGATGGCCGTCATGTCCTCGTAGGTCAAGCGGGTGTGCAGGTTGTCGGCCGTCACCACCTGGTTCGAGACGCCGGAGAACGCGGCCTTGACGCGCCGGCCGGGCCGGGCCCCGCCCCCCACTTCGTCGATCACGTCCGACAGCCGCATACCGAGGTCGATCTCGGCCACGCCGGCGCGGACGACATCGCCCACCACCGTCGCCACGGCGTGCCCGGGTGACTCCGCGGTTCCCATGCCGCGGAACCACTCCGCTCCCCGCACCAGGATGTGCACGACGTTGGCCAACGTCTCCACGTTGTTGACGAGGGTGGGGTTCGACACGTCCAACGTCGGACCGTGGCCCGGTTCCCGCGGCACCGCCTCCCAACCCATCTGGGAGCCGGTGGCGAAGAGGCCGTGCTCGTAGGGCGGAAACAGGCGGGGCAACGGCGGCTTGCCCTCGATCACCTCGAGCAGCGCCTTCTCCTCGCCGAACAGGTACTCGTCGGGCCCGGCGACCACGGTGATGGGCACGTCGCCGGCGATCCCGGCCGCCTCCATCTCCTCGATGGCCCGGCGGACGCGTTCGAGCTCGAGGCCGAAGCCGGCCTTGAGGCCGATGAACGCCTCTCGGGCGCCGAGCGTGAGCGCGGCCACGGCCAGCCCCTCGACGACCTGGTACGGGTTGGTCCGCAGCAGGGCCCGGTCCTTGAAGCTCGACGGCTCGCCCTCAGCGGCGTTGCACACCGCGTACCGGTGCGTGCCCGCGGACGACCGCACGCCCGACCACTTCCGTGCCGTGGGGAACCCCGCTCCGCCCCGGCCCCTCAGCCCGGCGGTGCCCAGTTCCTCGATCGTGGCGTCCGGGCCGAGGCGGTGGGCGATCTCGATGGCCTGGCCCCCGCCCATGCCCTGCCATTCGGCGACCGAAGTGACGGGCTGCCCGGGCAGCAGGTAGCGCTCCATCAGGGCAAGCTACCCGAGCCGCCACGGCCCACTTTCAGCCTGCGAGCTCCTCCACGTAGGCGAGGGCCTGGGCGGCGAGGTGGTCGACGTCGCCGGTCATGTCGAGGGTGAGGTAGTCACCGGCCGGCTCCTCCATCTCCGAGGCCACCCGCCGGACCAGCTCGCCGTCGCGGTTGGCGGCGAGGTGACGGTTCCCCGCGGCGGCATCCGCCTCGCACCGTTTTATGGCCACCTCCACCGGGACGTCGCACACGATGACAGCCGCCAACGCGCCTGCGTCATGGGCGACCGCCTCGGCCGCGGCCACCTGCGTACGACGCGAGAACGTCAGCCCGTCGAAGACGACGATGCGGTCGCGACCCAGGTGGTAGCGGGCAGCGTCGAGCATGGCGGCGAAGACCACGTCGCGCTCGGCCGAGGTGTAGTCGCACGGGTCGAAGAGGGCGTGGCGGACCTTGTCCTTGTCGAGCACCCGGGCGTCGGGCAACCGCCGGGCGACCGCGGCCGCCAGCGTGCTCTTCCCCGCCCCGGGCAGTCCCACCAGCACGATGACCCCGGGCCGCACCGCACCAGCGTAGGCACCGGGCTCAGTCATCCGGGTACCGTGAGCCGGTGCCGTTCGCCGAGGTCGACGGGGTCCGCCTCCATTATCTCGATGCCGGGAGCGGGGAGCCGGCGCTGGTCCTGCTGCACGCCTTTCCGCTGCATTCCGGGATGTGGGCGCCGCAGATCCAACAGCTGTCGCCGCAACGGCGGGTCATCGCTCCCGACTTCCTCGGCTTCGGTGGGTCGGATGCTCCGGACAGCATGTACCGCTACACGATGCTCGGCTACGCCGACCTGCTCGCCGCGCTGCTCGACCGTCTCGGTCTCGACCGCGTCGCATTGTGCGGGCTGTCCATGGGCGGCTACGTGGCGTTCGCCTTCCTCCGCCAGTACCCGGAACGAGTCTCCGCCCTGGTTCTAGCCGACACACGTGCGGGCGCCGACACCATGCAGGTATTCGAACGCCGCACCGACCAGCAGGACCAGATCGCACGGATCGGGACAGCCGCGCTGATCGAGGTCCTGCTGGCCGGGTTGCTATCGGACACCACCCGCGCCTCCCGGCTGGAGTTGGTGGAGCAGGTTCGGCGCCTGATGGCCAACCCCGCCGCCGGGTACATCGGGGCCCTGGAAGCCATGAAGCACCGGCCGGACGGGACTGACGAGCTGGCCGGCATCTCCGTCCCCACGCTGGTGATCGTCGGCGAGGACGACGCCCTCTCCCCGCCGGACGTGGCCCGGGACATGCACGAGCGGATTCCCGGATCTGTGCTGGCTGTGCTGCCCCGCGCCGGCCACCTATCGAACCTGGAAGCGGCCGAGGAGTTCAACGCCGCGGTTGCGGACTTCCTGGCCCGCCAATGAGACGGGGCGCCTGAACGGCGCGTACCTTCTCCCTCGTGCCCACGCTGGAAGAGCGCATCGTCGAACACCTGAGGACCAAGGGAGCCTCGCTCGACGACGGTGAGCTGGCCGAGGCCCTCGGGGTCCGCCGGCCGGTCATCGCCGAGACGTGCCGGCAACTCGAAGCGCAGGGCCTGGTCGTCCGCAACATGGCCGGCGGCACCCGTACCGTCCCCCAGGCCGCGGCGCCGACCGCTCGCCCAGCCGCGGCGAGCCCACCCCGCCCGGCGCCGAACCCGTCCAAGGCGCCGATCCCTCCGAAGGCGGCGCCGGCCGAGCCGGTCGTCGAGCCTACGTTCGCCGACCATGCCCGCCGGGTGCTCTCGGCGCGGTGGGGAACCAGCCTGAGGCGCGGCCTCGCGGCATTGCCCGGCGGCGAGAGCCACCCCTTCGAGCTCGTCTCGGGGAACGGGCGCATCGTGGGCGGCGTGGTCTGGCTGGCCCCGAGGCGGAGATCCTACGAAGCCCAGTCTGCGGCCATCGCCGAGGCTGTCCTCATCGTCGGCCACGTGACCAACGCCGACCGGCGCTTCCTCGTCTTCGGTGAGGAATGGGACGCCGTGATCCGCTGGCTGACCCGCTACCGCTCGCTGCTCGACGGGGTGGAGCTGTGGTTCCTCGACGGCGAGCGGCTGGAACGGCTGGCCTGACCGGTCACGCCCTCCACGCCGGAACGGCGTTGACGAAACGCTCCACCGGCACCGTGCCGGAGTCGTTCTTGCTGTAGGACCAGTCGTACTGCTTCTGGCGGTGGCGCTCGTCGAGGTAGGCCCGCCCGCCCCGGATGTCGATCAGCTCGGCGATGAGCTCGAACTCGACCGGATCGATCCGGTTGGTGATGTGGCCCTCGAACTCCTCGGGGAAGTGCTTGAGCAGGCTGTCGAGCAGGACCTGCTGCTGGGTGGCGAGGTAACAGCGGGAGCGGTCGGCCACCGTGCCGATGCGCTTGCGAATGACGCCCATGTCGAACTCGGTCGCCACGGACTCCGTGACCTTCATCAGGCGCTCGGTGAGGTTCTCGCCGTCGAGCTTGCACGGCGAGCACTGGCCGCAGGACTCCACGGCCAGGAACCGTGCGGCCCCGGCGGCGACAGCCGTCATGTCGACCGTGTCGTCGAACACGATGAACGCACCCGACCCGAGCCCGCTTCCGATGGCGGCGAGGTGCTCGTAGGTGACGGGGGTGTCCAGCAGCGACCCCGGGATGATGCCGGTGGCCACGCCGGACATGACGGCCTTGATCTCCCGGCCGGGAAGGGGGCCACCTCCGATCTCGTCGATCACGTCCCGCAACGAGGTGCCCATGAGGACCTCACCGACGCCGTGCTTCTGGGTGCGGCCCGTCACCGTGCAGACCATGGTGCCAGGCGACTCCTGGGTGCCGACGGTGCGAAACCAGTCCGGGCCGCGGGCCAGGATCCGGGGGACGTTGGCCAGCGACTCCGTGTTGTTGACCAGGGCGGGGGCGACCGGGGCGTCCTCGGGCGCCTCCCGCAGGCCGCGGCGGAAGGTGGGAACCACCCGCGGGAAGGGGAACCGTCCGTCGATGGTTTCGAGCAGGGCGCTCTCCTCGCCGTAGAGGTACTCGTCGGGCCCCTCGAAGACGCTCAGGGTGACGCCGGCGTTCCAACCGGCGTCCTCGACCTCTTCGATCGCGGCCCGGACCCGCTCCACCTCACCGGCGAACGAGCGCTTCATCCCGAACACCACGAGGTCGGCCTGGACGGCACGAGCTGCGATCAGGGCGCCTTCGACCACCACATAGGGGTTCCGCCGCAGGATCGTGCGGTCCTTGAACGTGCCCGGCTCACCCTCGGCGGCGTTGACGATGACCGACGAGGGGATGTCGACCATCCGGTTCTGAGACACGGTCTGCCACTTGCGCCCGACCGGGAAGCCGGCGCCGCCCCGACCGCGCAGTCCGGAGGCGAGGACCCGTTCGATGATGGCGTCGGGCTCCATCTCGAGGGCCGCAGTGAGCCCTTTGCCTCCCCCCCGGGTCACGTGGTCCTCGAGCGAGATGATGGGGTTCGGGTGCAGCACCCGGTGTACGAGCGTCACGCCGCCATCCTACCCGCAAATGTGAATGTATTCACATTCACAAACCTTTTCACAAGCCCTTCCCTTGGCTAAGGTCGCCCCATGGAGATCGGACCGCTCATCACCCGGGCAGTGCTGACCGTGGAGGAAGGTGACAGCTTCCAGGACGCTGCCATCTGGATGATCGAGCGGGGCATCGGCTCCGCCGTCGTCCTCAAGGACGGGAAGCCCACCGGCATCATCACCGACCGCGACGCCCTCCGGGTCATCGCCCGGGGCAGCGACATCAGCACCATGACCGTGCGCGACTGCGTGACCCGAGGGCTCAAGACGGTGAGCCCGTCCCTCGACCTGCACGACGCGGCCAAGGTCATGCGCGATAAGGGCTTCCGCCACCTCGTGGTGGTCGACGACAACGACGAGCTGGCCGGCGTGTTCTCGATGCGTGACCTGGTCGTCGGCCTGCTCCAGGAGCGGACCGAGGTCGCCGCCGCCGCCGCCCAGGGCTGATCCCTGGGCCGGCGATCTTACGGGCCGACCTGCCGGGGCTCGAGGTCCTTCACCGCCGGGCCCTGGATCACCTCGCCGTCGCAGGTGAACCGGGAGCCGTGGCATGGGCAGTCCCATGTGGTCTCTGCGGTGTTCCAGGTGACCGTGCAACCCATGTGGGTGCAGACCGGCGACACCGCGTGGACGGTTCCCGCGTCGTCGCGGTAGGCCGCCACCCGCTCGGTGCCCTCGACAAGCACCGCCGCCTCCCCCGGCGCCAGATCGGCGACCGACCGGGTCTCGGTGCGCAGTCGATCGCCGACGAACCGCTTGACGACGTTGGCGTTCTCCTTCACCAGCTCCTTCACCGACTGCCTCGGGTTGAGCCGGTTGCTGTCGAAGAAGTCGGCGTAGGGGTTCTCGCGCCCAGCGATCCGGTCGGCCAGCATGAGCCCCGCGGCCGAGCCGTTGCTCATCCCCCACTTCTTGAACCCGGTGGCCACGAGCACGCGGTCCCGGCCGGGGGACACCGGCCCGACGAAGGGCACGTGGTCGACGGGCATGTAGTCCTGCGCCGACCACCGGTAGTCGATCGAGTTGATGGGAAACTGCGCCCGCGACCACTCCTCGAGGGCGGCGTACCGCTGGCGGGTGTCGGGATCCTGGCCGACCTTGTGCCCTTCGCCGCCCAGGATCACCACCTCTTCCCCGTTCATGCGGGCCGAGCGTACCGAGCGGCTAGGCGAGTCGACCGACAGGTACATGCCGTGGGGCACCGGGCCGTCGAGGCGGGCGCTGAGGGCATAGCTGCGCATCGGATGGGAGCGGGCGAAGAACCCACCGGTGTCGGAGAACGGGAGGTGGGTGGCCTGGATCACGAACTCCGCGGTGATGGTGCCATGGTCGGTCTCCACCCGGCAGTGGTCACCCTCGTCATCGATCGACAGGGCACGGGTCCGCTCGAAGACCGCGCTCGTGGCCGCGCCGTCGACCGCTCGGGCCAAACCCATGCAGTACCGGCGGGGATGGAACTGGGCCTGGTCGTCGACCCGGATGGCCGCCTCGACCGGATAGGGCAGGTCGGTGTCGGTGGTGAACTCGGCCACTAGGCCCAGTCGCTGGGCGGCGGCCACCTCGGCCGTGATCTTGTCCGCCATCTCCGAGTCGGTCGTGTAGCTGTAGGCCGGCCGGCGCTCGAGGTCGCACTCGATCCCGTGGCTGGCCGCGAGGTCGGCGACCGTCGCCATGCCGGCCAAGTTGGCGTTGGCGTACTTGCCGGCGCCCTCCTCGCCGAAGGCGCCGATCAGGTCGTCGAAGATCAGCCCGTGCAGCACAGTCAGCTTGGCCGTGGTGTAGCCCGTCACCCCAGCCGCCACCCGTCCGGCGTCGACCACCACCACCCGCCGGCCGTCAGCCTTGACCAGTGCGGCCGCGGTGAGCCCGGCGATGCCGGCGCCCACCACCACGACATCGGTCTCCAGGTCACCGTGGAGCTCGTGGAATTGAGGCGCTTCCCGGGTGGTGCCCACCCATAGGGACGGATTGGTCTCGTGCCGGCTGCCCATGCGTCGTGGACTACCCGGACGTTGCCGGCGGGCAAACTGAAGACATCGACGTCTACGAGGCCATTGTGAACAAGCGCGACACCCGGTCCTTCTCCATCCCGGCGGTTGGCTCGCTAGCCGTTCGGGCATCATCGAACGAGGGCGTCACTGAGGTCGTCCGCGGGGAACGACCCAGGAGGAACATGCGCAAGCTGATCGCGACGTTCATGGCGAGTGCGATTCTGGTCTTCGGCGGCGTTGCGTGCGACGACAACAACAACGCCAGCGACAAGATCGACGAGGACGACACCAACTTCGGTCCCGGCGACGGCAAGGACGAAGTCGGCCCGGGCCGCTGAACCGCATCCCGGCGGGAAGTGTGGTGTAGGAGGAGAAGGTGATCGGTCGGTGGGTCCTCGGGGTCTTCGCTCCGCTCCTCGTGCTGGTGGGCGTGCTGGGCTTCATGTCGTCGGGCGAGCGTGGAAAGACGAGCACCGCCCCGGCCTACAACATCTTCCATCTGGCCTTCGGACTGCTCGGCCTGGTCGTGGTCGTATGGGGCGACCCCTCGGCGACCCGGGCGTTCCTTGTGGGGTTCGGCCTGATCGACCTTTACCAGGCACTGGCCAGCCACTACCACTGGTTCCCTGAGTCTCTTTTCCGCTGGACAGCGACGGACGACTTACTGCACTTCGTGCTCGGGGTGGCGTTGGTCATCATCGGCGTGCTGGTCTGACCTCGGACGGGCCGCATGGCCCGCACGGCCCACCCGTGCCGTCGGCGCATGGCTCGCACTCGAGCTCGAGGGTCGAGTGGGCGATTGAGAACGGCTTCGCCACCGCGGTCTTGATGCGCTCCCCCACCACCTGCGCCTCCTCGAGCGACGGATGCCCGGCCAACACGACGTGAGCCGAGAGCGCCCGAACGTCCGAGGACAGGCTCCAAACGTGGAGGTCGTGCACGGTTTCCACGCCTTCCACCTCGCCGATGGCCGCCGTGAGCCGGTCGAGATTCACGTCCTTCGGAGTCGACTCCAACAGCACTTCGGCGGCTTGGCGCACCAGCCGGAACGCCTCGGTGGCAATGAGCAAGGCGATGGCCATGGAGACGACGGGGTCGAGCCACTGGAAGCCCCCAGTGAGGAGGATCACCGCGCCGGCCAGAGCCACGCCCAGCGACGCGGCAGCATCACCCACCATGTGCAGCAGGGCGGAGCGCATGTTCAGGTCGGAGCCATGCTCCCTCAGGACGAGGGCGGAGCCGGCGTTGATCGCGAACGCCGCCAGGGCCACAGCGACGACCAGTCCACCTTGGACGGGAGGGGGCTCTCCGAGGCGGCGCACCCCTTCGTAGAGGATGAAGGCGGTGACGGCCAGGATCATCGCCGCGTTGGCCAGGGCGGCCAGGATCGTTCCCCGGTGATAACCGTAGGAGCGTTCGGCGGTGGGAGCCCGGCGCGCCCACTGGACCGCCACGAGGGAGACGACCACCGCAGCCACGTCGCTCAGGTTGTGGCCCGCGTCGGCCAGCAGGCCCAGCGAATCGGCAGCCAGGCCAAACCCGACCTGCGCCGCCACCAAGGCGACATTGAGGCCAAGAGCAAGCTGCAGCCGTCGGGACCGGTTCAACGGGCCACCGCCGGACCGCGGCCGTCGGAGTGACCGACGTGTTCGAGCGCCACATCGAGGAGCATGCGGACATGGCCGTCGCGGAGCGAGTAGTGCATCATGCGCCCGGCCCGGCGCACCTTGACCACTTGGTGAGCCCGGAGGAGCCGCAGGGCATGCGACGTGGTGGATTCGGCCATGCCCGCAGCGGCAGCCAGATCGCACACGCACAGCTCGCCCGCTTCCAGGAGGATGGCAAGGAGGCGCAGGCGGTTGGGATCGCCCAGGAGACCGAACACGTCGGCCAGCTCCCGCACCACGTCCGACGTGGGCAACGACGCCTGGACAGCCCGGACCCGCTCGGGGTCCACCAGCTTGACATCACAGCTGTCGATGTCCACCGGCTCCGGCACTCTCGCACCCCTGACATCTGTACGGACGTTCAGATGATAGTGCTCAGGAGTACGTAAGCCAACGGGCCTTGAAGGTCACGCTCTCTCGACGCATGCCCGGATCCGTTCCGAGAGGCTGCGGCGCAGCTGGTCCAGATCGGCCAACATTCGGTCGAGGTTCTCCACGTCGAACCGTCGTGCCGTCTGGAACGCCTGGTCCAGAAGCGTCAACGACTGCTCAGCGGAACGAATCGCTTCCGCACATTCCGGTGGGAGGGAGGCCGCGGTCGTCGTCGTACGTCTCAGTGTCGTCTCGACCGGTGCATCGCCTTCGACGGCGGCCCTCTCACCCCGATCGTCGAGTATGGACGCGAGCCCGAAGCCGAGCAGGAAGCCGACACAGAGGCCGGCCAGCGCGACGACCGGCGCACGCCTGTACCAAGGGATGGTGGAACGGGGACGAGCAGGCCGGCCCGGGGTGCGCTCACCGAGGGGAGGTAGCTCTTCGTCGTTACGGTCAGTCATCTTGCTCCTAGGACCGGCTGCGCGGAGCCCGGTCGAGTCCCTAGTGTCCCCACTGACCGGATCTACGCGTACGTGACGAGAAGGATACGACGATGCGAACGTTCCCTGGTTCGGGCAGGCAACGCCGATTCCTCCCTCTCGCCGTGGGGATGTGGGTCGTTCTCTGGGTGGTGGTCGGAGTAGCCACCGGGGTCCAGGTTCGCAACCTGACCGAGGTGAGCGACAGCATCGTGGAGTCCGGCAAGGCGCTCGACGCCGCTGGCATCGCGCTGCAGGACATCGGCCGGCTGCCCATCGTGGGAGAGCGACCGCGAGAGCTCGGCGACCAGGTCCGTACGACCGCCGAGGAGATCGACGAAGCCGGCATGTCGAGCCGTGAGACCGTCCGCTTGGTCAGCGTGCTGCTGGGCGTGGCGCTGGTCCTGATCCCCATCGTGCCGATCGTCGCCATCTACCTTCCGCTTCGTAAGACTGACAACCGGGAGCGGCGGGCCGTGGCCCGGGCAATGTCGACCGGCGAGCCCGATCCGCTGCTCGAGGAGTTCCTTGCCAATCACGCCGTGCACAACCTCTCGTACGACCAGTTGCGGCACGTCAGCGCCGATCCATGGGGCGACCTTCGCCGGGGGTCGTACCGCCGTCTGGCCAACGCCGAGCTGACCAGACTGGGACTGGCCACCGGCGGAGCGAGAAGGACCGAGCAGGAGGCCTCGGGGGACCGGGGCTCGCAGGGCCAGCCCGGCTGACAGGTGCACCTCGCCCGGTGGTACGCCCTTGCCGTCGTCCGCTTTCGATGGGCGATCGTCGCGGGTTGGATCCTGTTCGTCATCGCCCTTTCACTTGCCCTTCCGACTCTGAAGAACACCGGCGGCACCGGGGGGTTCCAGGGCTTCGCCGAACCGGGTAACCCGGCCATCGAGGCGGAGATCCGGTCGTTCGAGAAGTTCGGCTTCCCGGTCCTGACGCGTACCGCGGTGGTGCAGCACAACCCGGAGGGCCTCTCTCCGGCCACGCAGTTCGAGACCATCGCCGACGCCATCGAGTTCAACCTGGACCGGCCACCGGAGCTGCGGCGGATCGAGTTCGCACTGCCGGTCATGGACAACTTCCTCCCGGAGAACGTGGGACGGGAGCCGACGACGGCCATCACGTACCTGTATTACCGACCGGATGTCAGTTTCGGACGGCAGACCGGGCTCGCTGCCGAGTATGCAGGCCGGTACTTGAACCACCCCGACGACCATCTCGTCGGCGTCACCGGAGTGATCCCGGGTCGGATCGCTCAGCTGGTCATCCTCCGAGAGACGCTGGAAAAGGTGGAAATCGCGACGGTCATCCTGATCCTGCTCGTGGTGGCCATCAGCTTCCGGGCGATCGGAGCACCGCTCGTGACCATGGCGACGGCGGGGTTGGCCCTGGCCGTGATCGTCCGGTTGGCGGGCTGGATCGGCGAAGAGATCGGCGTGGACGTGCCGAGCGAGATCGAGCCGGTCATGGTGGCCCTGCTCCTGGGGATAGTCACGGACTACTCGATCTTCTTCCTGTACGGGATGAGGGAGCGACTGGAATCGGGTGACGACCGTTTGGAAGCGGCCAGGCGGAGCACCACAGAGTTTGCGCCCATCATCCTGGTCGCGGGCCTCACTGTCGCCGCCGGCAGCCTCGCCCTGCTGGTGGCGCGGGTCGGCCTTTTCCGCACCTTCGGGCCGGGAATGGCCATCACCATCCTCATCAGCCTGGTGGTGGCCATTACTTTCGTCCCGGCCTGCCTGGCCATCCTGGGCCGATGGGTCTTTTGGCCAAGGATGCGGAGCGCCGACGCCCCGCCCCGCGCCCGCAGGGTGCCGAGCAGCCGCGTCGTCAACGTCATCACCCGGAGGCGGAACGCGCTTGTCGTGGTGCTGATCGGAGGGGCGGGACTCCTGCTGGCCGCCCTGCCGGCGCGCGACCTCGACCTGGGCTTCGCAGTCATCGATTCTCTTCCGAGCCATTACGAGGCCAGGCGCGCCGCCGAAGCGGCGGGGGAAGGATTCGCACCAGGCATCCTCTCCCCCACCGTTCTGCTGCTGGAGGCCCCCGACATGGATGAGCGGCGTCCGGAGCTGGGCCGTCTCCAGACCCTCCTGGACCGCTGGACGGGAGTGGCTTTCGTGGCCGGGCCGGCCAACCAACCGAGCCGAGTGAGCATCGGAGCGGTGGTGTCCTCTTCGGGTGACGCTGCTCGGTACGTCATGGTGTTCGACGCCGCTCCTCTTAGTTCCAGCACGATCACCAGCCTGCACGAGCTGCGCGACGCCATGCCGGCACTGCTCCAGGAAGCCGGTATTCCAGGTGCCCGGTTCAGCTTCGCCGGGGACACAGCCCTCGCCGAATCGACGGTCACCCAGACCAAGGCGGACCTCGGTCGTATCGTCCTGGTGGCCACTGCGTTGGGCTTCATCCTGCTGGTCCTGTTCCTTCGTGCCTTGGTCGCGCCGCTCTATCTCATGGCCGCGAACGTCCTGGCGGTCGCCGCCGCCCTCGGTGTCACAGCGTTCGTGTTCCAGTCGATCGCCGGAAACAGCGGCCTCACGTTCTACGTTCCGTTCGCCGCCGCCGTGCTCCTGGTGGCGCTGGGCGCGGACTACAGCATCTTCGGTGTGGGCTACATATGGGCCGAGGCCCGGCACCGGCCGCTGGTCGGAGCCATCAGGGTGGCCGTTCCCCGCTCCACCAAGGCCATCAGCGCGGCCGGAATTACGCTCGCCCTGAGCTTCGCCATGCTGGCGCTCGTGCCTTTGCGGCCTTTCCGGGAGTTCGCTCTGGCCATGTCCGTCGGAATCCTCTTCGACGTGTTCGTGATCCGCGCCCTTCTCGTGCCGAGCTTGGTGAGCCTCGTCGGCCCGGCGAGCGGGTGGCCCGGACCGGCTCTGCGACGAGTCCAGGAGCTTGAGGTCGCGGCCGGGCCGAGCGGCCACCGCCGCCGGGGGGCCGCCGCCCCGTTCAGCCGACCGAGGACGGAGCGGCCCGCTTCCCGGCGACTGGTCTCCATGGCCTGGCTGGCCGCCACCTTGGCCGCGTACCTCTGGGACAGGCGGAAGCGCCGTCGCGACGGCCGTTAGCCTTCGCGCAGCTTTTCGATCTCCTCCCTGACGTCACGCCACACCCCCGTGTCGTTCGGATCGGTATCGCGGATGCGATCGCACAACGCCTCCACGCGGCTGGCTTGGTCAGAATCCGCTCGGCGGAGACGTTCCAGAGCGTCGCGGCACTCGTCGAGCAGGCGCTCCTTCAACTCGGGCGCATTGCGCGTCTGAATCTCGTCCAAGAGCCGTTCACCGTTCGTACGCAACGTGGCGAAGGCCTGCTCAGCCTCCTGGCGAGCCTCGTTGGAGCCTTGCTCGATGGTGTCTTGTGTCGCCTGGGTGTCCACATCGTCGTCGCCGCAGCCGACGAGCAGCGCTCCGGCGGCGATGGCGACGACAACCAGGACGTGTCGGCCTCGCGTAACGGACGTTCTTCCGGTCACCATGTCGTTGGTTCTCCCTTCATTGCTGGCCCGTGTCCCCGGAGGGGCCGGTGGTCGGACCTCAGAGCCGGTCGTCCCGTGGCAAGCGACCAGCGCGCAGCGTTTGGTTGCCTAGTGCCTTCCCTGCCGGTCGCCTGTGCCAACGCAGACGGGGCGCGCGTGACAAGACTGTGACGAGATCGCTGCTCCGGCGGGCCCGCTGATCGCTACCCGCTCGCCTGGCCTGCGGACACCCTCGGTTGTCCGTCGGCACCCACTCCGCCCGAGGGATCCGGCGAGGTCTCATCACGGGGGGAGTGCCCGGGCGGCCACAGCTTCCATATCGTCAGGGCCACGGCGATACCCAGCGCACCGCCGGCGAGTACGTCACTGGGGTAGTGGGCCCGCCTTCGGACCAGCGACCAGTGTACGGCCAGGGTGCAGGCCGAGAGCGGTACGAACGCAACCGGCAGCTCCTGGGCCGCCCCGAACACGAAGGCCAGGTCGCTGGCCGCATGACCGGACGGAAACGAGGAGGTGACGGGACCGAGCTGATGGCGGGCCGAGCCGGGGGGATGCCGTCTACCCACCACCGCCTTGACCGGGAGGTGGGCGGCGGCCGCCGAGAGGTAACAGACGCTGCCCCGCAGCGCCGCCCGGCGTCCACGCTCACCGGTAGCGCTTAGGCCGGCGGCGATCGCGGCCCACATCGGAGGACGCTGGATCACATCGCCGGCCCGCCCGAAGAAGGTCGAGCCCTTGCGCGATCCCTTCCCGACCAAAGCCGCCACCAGGGTGTCTTCGTCGTTGCCGATTCGCTCTATCCGCTCGCCCACGCTGGCCCTTCGCTTCTTCCGTGTCCGGTCGGCCACAGTCCGATCGGAAGTCGACGCTCCGCCGGCATCCCTGCCCCGGACGGCTCACCCTGAACCGAGCCCACGTCGGGGTGTCGTGCGCGCTGCCGTCAGCAGTCCGCGAAAGCCCGGAGAGCCCTGCAGATCTCCTGACGTTCGTCGATTGCCAGGGCGCCTACGCGGTGAGTAAGGAAACCGAGCCGGATCGGCTGCAGGTTGTCGAACGAGGCCACGCAGTCCTCGGGAAGCCCGTGCGATGTACCAAGGGTGACCTCGGTGGGAATGCCCCGAATGGTCCGGCTCACCGGCGCAACGACGATGCGGGAAAGCACGGGGACGGCGTCGCTGCGGGTGACGACGAGTACCGGCCGGCGCTTGTCCTCCGCTTCTGCCCACCAGATGTCGCCTTGCGCTGGCGTCACCACGGCTCTTCGGCGATCATCCTCGAGGTCGACTCGTCCGCCCAGCCGCCCTCAGTATCCGTCTGTGGGACGGCCTGGTAGCCGGCCACGATACGTGCGCCAACCTGGTCGCGGCGGTGGCGGTCCACCAGGCGCTGGAGGCCGAGGCGGACCGCCTCCGACCGGTTGGCCACCAGACCGGCTGCGATTAGTTCATCGACCGCAGAAGCGAGCTCGTCGTCCACTCGCGTAACTAGCTGCGTCATGCGCTGAGCATAGCGTTTTGGTATGCGCATGGGGCCCCACAAACGAGCCCTGTCAGCTCAGGAGCACCCGCTGGTGGTGCCGCAGCCGCTGCAGACGAAGCAGGCGCCGGCCCGCTGCATGACCACACCGCACACGTAGCAGTACGGAGCGTCGGACGCAGCGGGGCTGTTGGCCACCTGCGTCTCTACGGCGTGGTGCGCGGCCGGGTCGGGGACGACCTCGGAGCCCGTGCTGGTGGGCGTGGACTGCTCCTCGACCCCGGGCAGGGTGGGCTGCATGCGCTCCTCGACGGTGAGGATGCCGAGGTCGGCCCGCTCCTCAGCGGTGAGGTACTCGACCGCCAGCCGGCGGAAGATGTAGTCCACCAGCGAGCTGGCGAAGCGGATCTCGGCGTCGTCGGTGATGCCAGCCGGCTCGAAGCGCATGTTGGTGTACATGTCGACGAAGGCCCGCAGCGGCACGCCGTACTGCAATCCGTGGCTCACTGAGATGGCGAACGCGTCCATGATCCCGGCCAGTGTGGAGCCCTGCTTGGCCACCCGCAGGAAGATCTCTCCGGGCCGGCCGTCGTCGTACTGGCCCACCGTGACATAGCCGTGGCAGTCGGCCACCCGGAACGAGAACGTCTTGGAGTCGCGCATGCGGGGCAGCCGCTCGCGCACCGGCTGCTTCACCAGAACCGGCTGGACGATAGGGGCGACGTCCTTCTTGGTGGCGGAAAGCGGCTGAGCCACCTTGCAGTTGTCGCGGTAGACGGCGACCGCCTTCAAGCCCATGCGCCAGGCGTCGATGTGGAGCTGCTCCATCTCCTCGACCGTGGCCGATTCCGGAACATTCACGGTCTTGGAGATAGCCCCGGAGATCCAGGGTTGGACCGCCGCCATCATGCGGACGTGGCCCAGGTAATGGATGACGTTGTCGCCCATCGAGCAGGCGAACACGTCGAGGTGCTCGGAGGAGATGTGCGGCGCGCCCAGGATGGTCTTGTGCTCGTCGATGTAGGCGATGATCTCGTCGACCTGCCGGGGTGAGTAGCCCAGGCGGCGCAGGGCCCGGGGCACCGTCTGATTGACGATGGACATCGTGCCCCCACCGACCAGCTTCTTTGTCTTGCACAGGCCCAGGTCGGGCTCGATGCCGGTGGTGTCACAATCCATCATGAGGCCGATGGTGTTGTGGCTGACGAACCCGTTGGCGACGTAGGTCACGTTGTCGGGCACGGACACGTCGTAGGTGAGCTCCTCGTCGCCCAGCTCTGCCGACGTCACGCGGTCGTAGAAGAACGACAGGAGGTGGCCGAGCTCGGGGTCGGCGGTGCGCTCGAACAGCTCGGTGGCGATGCGCCGAGAGACCCGGCCCCTCGACAGCTCCATCAGCAGGACCTTGCGCAGCCGGTCGTTGGCGGGAACGAGCCGGTCGACCATCGTCCGGGTCAGGGGGACGTGGTCGTGGCGGCCGGCCTGGGTGGCGTCACCCGTGGCCACGGCCGCAGACTTCCGAGCGCCGAGGAAGCCGATCTCGGCTGCCCACCGTCCGGCGTAGGCGGAGTTGAGGAGGCGCAGCACGGCGATCGGAGCCTGGCCCCACCCCGTGCGCGTGGTTTCCAGCTTGCGGGTCGTCGGGTAGCCGAGGGCGAGCAGCAGGCTTTGGACGTCGGACGACAGTTCGAGCGTGGTGCTGGAAAAGCTCGGGACGCCGGCGGTGACAGTGCCATCGGCCTCGAACAGCCCACGGAGGAAGGCCCGGTAGACGGCCGGGTCGTTGCTGTGGAGGATGGCATCGGGGATGTGGGCGCTGTAGCCCTTGCCGGTGTGTCCCTTGTTTGGGAGGTGCTTGGCGAAGCCGCACGCTTCCCACCACAAGGTCACGCGCACTGATGAGAAGGCGACCTCGGTGTAGCCCGGCTTGGGAGTGACGGAAGCGCCGACCCCGAAGACCTCTTTGCCCAGCTGCTCGAGCCGCTCGACGACGTCGAAGTCCGACTGGGCCACGCAGAACCGCAGCCCTCGGGAATGGAGTGACCCGTCGCCCATGAAGTAGCCGACGAGCTCGGCCAGCTCGGGCGTCACCGTACGAGGCGCCTCGAGATGGTGCTCACCGGTCCAGTACGCCTCCGGCAGCGGGGGCAACGGAACCTGCTGCGGCTCGCCGACGAGCTGGTGCAGGGCGAGAGGCACGAGGGCGTCGGGCCGGATGTCGGCGAAGCGCTTCCACTCCCATGCCCCGGTGACTTCGTCGACGACCTTGACCCGGTGCTGGGTGGTGCCCTGGATGCGGTAGCCCCGGGCGGTGTCGACGCTGACGACCGGCTCCAGCCCGTTCACGTAGAACTTGGTGGCGGCGCGCGGCCCGTCGTCGGTTGCGACCTGCACGTCGAGGTCCTGCCACTGCTCGCCGTCGGGGTTGCCCAGGCTGCGAAGACGGACGAGCCCGCGGTCGGTGGCGACCAGCGATCCCCCGACAAGGCAACCCGTTGGAGCGAGAACAGTGGCCTGTGAGTTACGCGTCCCGTAGTCCTCCGCCCACTCCACCGCCTGGTCCCACGCCTCCTGGGCCGCGCTGACGAGCTCCCGGGTGGCCAGGCTGTCGTCGATCTTCGCGGCCTCGTCCCGGTGCATGCGCAGCACTCGGTTCATGGGCTCGCGGTTCTCGCTGTAGCCCGCGAACGGGCCCATGCGGGCGGCTGTGCGCGCCGAGGTGGCATAGGCATGCCCCGTCATCAGCGAGGTGATCGACGCGGCCCAGGTACGGCCGGCGTCGGAGTCGTAGGCGATGCCCAGGGCCATCAGCATGGCGCCGAGGTTGGCGTAGCCCAGGCCCAACTGGCGGAAACGGCGGGCGTTGTCGCCGATCTTCTCGGTGGGGTAGTCGGCGTTGCCGACCAGGATCTCCTGGGCGGTGAACACGACCTCGACGGCCGCCTTGAACCCGTCGATGTCGAACGAGCTGTCGTCGCCCAGGAACTTGAGCAGGTTGAGGCTGGCCAGGTTGCACGCCGAGTTGTCGAGGTGCATGTACTCACTACACGGGTTCGATCCGTTGATGCGGCCGGTGTTGGCCGCCGTGTGCCAGCGGTTGATGGTGGTGTCGAACTGCATGCCCGGGTCGGCGCACTCCCACGTGGCCTCGGCGATCTGCCGGAACAGCTGGCGGGCCTTGACGGTGCGCAGCGGCTCACCGGTCTTGACCGCCCGCAGATGCCAGTCGGCGTCGTCGACCACGGCCTGCATGAACTCGTCGGTGACCCGGACCGAGTTGTTGGCGTTCTGGTACTGGGTGGAGTGACTGTCCTTGCCGTCGAGGTCCATGTCGAACCCGGCGTCGCGAAGGACCCGGGCCTTGCGCTCCTCGATGGCCTTGCACCAGATGAAGTCCTCGATGTCGGGGTGGTCGGCGTTGAGGATGACCATCTTGGCGGCGCGGCGGGTTTTGCCTGCGCTCTTGATCGTGCCCGCGGATGCGTCGGCGCCTCGCATGAAGCTCACCGGGCCCGACGCAGTGCCGCCGCCCTTGAGGTGCTCCTGCGACGACCGGATGTTGGACAGGTTGATACCCGACCCTGAGCCGCCCTTGAAGATCGTCCCTTCCTCGACGTACCAGTTGAGGATGGACTGCATGGTGTCGTCGACGGCGAGGATAAAGCACGCACTGGCCTGCGCCGGCTCCCCTTCAACGCCGATGTTGAACCACACCGGCGAGTTGAAGGCCGCCTTCTGGTGGACGACCAGGTGCTTGAGCTCGGCCCGGAAGGCCTCGGCCTCGACGTCGTCGACGAAGTAGCCGTCCTTGACGCCCCATTCGGTGATGGTGTCGACCACCCGGTCGACGATCTGGCGCAGCGACTGCTCGCGCACGGGAGAACCCGGCGTGCCCCGGAAGTACTTCTGGGCGACGATGTTCGCCGCGTTCAGCGACCAGCCGGCTGGGAACTCCACGCCCAGCTGCTCGAAGGCCACCACGCCGTCGCGGTAGTTGGTGATGCGGGCGTCGCGCCGCTCCCACACCACCTCGTCGTAGGGGTCGACGCCCTCGGTGGTGAAGTGCCGACGGATGCCGATCCCTGTCTGCTCCGGCGCCATCGCCATCAGGCTTACCTCCCTGTCGAAATTTGATTGGGCGCCAAGGCGGCGCGGCTCACCACAACATCTTGTGGTGGCCGCCCGCTCGAACCCCCAGGGGAAGGAATTACATCACCGTCATTCTACCGTGTCAAGGGTTTCCGTGTGGACGGTCGAACCGTACGCAGGGCGGCCTGTGGACCGCTAGGGGCGCAACCCTGTGGACTCAGTCGACCGGCGGTGGAAGCGGCGCCGGCGGCTCGGCCTGGGACAGGGCGAGGACCTCCCGTTCGAAGTCGCCCGCGCCCTCGAAGGACTTGTAGACGCTTGCGAAACGCAGGTAGGCCACCTCGTCGAGCGCCCGCAGCCGCTCGAGCACGATGGCGCCCACCCGAGCGCTGCTGGCTTCGGACCCTTCGAGCCGAAGCGACTCCTCCACCTCGCCGGCCAGGCCCTCGAGCTGCTCGGGGCTCACGGGCCGGTTCTTTGCCGCGGCCCGCACGCCGGCCACGATCTTGGTGCGCCGGAACGGCTCGCGGACGCCTGACCGCTTGACCACCACGAGGCCGACCTCCTCGATCCGCTCGAAGGTGGTGAACCGCCGGCCGCAGCCCAGACACTCACGGCGGCGGCGAATGGCCACGCCGTCGTCGGCCAAGCGGGAATCGACGACCTTGTCGTCGATACTCGTGCAGCTCGGACAGCGCATGGCGCGACGGTACCCGCCGTCCTGCACACGAACCCGCCCGGATCAAGCTGCGGCGGGCAAGGCCAGTCGCTCGCCCGCCACCAGCACCGGACTGCCATGGGCCGCGACCAGGCGAGCGACGAGTGGCCGGGGATCACCGGCCGGGTCCAACCGGCGGGCGATGTCCCAGAACGTGTCGCCCGGCTGGACGACATAGACGGCGCCCGGGCTCCCCGGGCTCCCCAGCCGTCCCGAGGTGGCGCCGCCGTTCGCGACGAAGGAGGCCTGGAGCGCCCCGATTGCGAGCACCAGGACGGCCAGGGCGCTGGCGACGGCGAGAACGGCCACCACCCGCCGGCGGCGGTAGACGACGGCCGGCGTGCGGGCCGGGACGGCGGGGACGTAGGAATCGACGCGCACGAGTGCGAGGCGCCGGATGTCCGCCGGTGAAGCATGAGCGACTGCAGCCATGACGCACGCCCTCCTTGATCAACGGGTCTGGGGAACGAGTGTTCGTTGGTCCAGTCTGCACTAAACCACGAACGGCTGTTCGACGTCAAGAGAAATTTCGAACGTATGTTTGCATCCCGACGCCTTCGGTCCTATCCTGTCCCCGTGACCGACAACCTGACCGAACGCCAGCGCGGGATCCTCAACTTCATCGAGTCCGAGACGCGTGACCGGGGCTATCCCCCTTCCGTCCGGGAGATCGGCGAGGCGGTGGGTCTCACGTCCACGTCCACCGTGCACGCCCACCTCGCCACCCTTCAGCGGCTCGGCTACCTCCGGCGCGATCCCACCAAGCCGCGGGCCATCGAAGTCCGCTACGACCCCGGCTCCGGCGCCTCGGGCGAGCGTCGGCCGGCGCGGCATGTCCCCCTGGTCGGCGACGTCGCCGCCGGCACCGACGTGCTGGCCCAGGAGAACGTGGAGGAGCTGCTGCCCCTTCCCGCCGACTTCACGGGCGACGGCCCGGTGTTCATGGTTCGTGTCCGTGGAGACTCGATGATCGACGCCGGCATCCTCGACGGCGACTTCGTCGTCGTGCGCCAGGAGACCGAGGTGCGCAAGGGCGACGTGGTGGTCGCCGGCATCCCGGGTGAGGAGGGCACGGTCAAGACCTTCACCCGCAAGGGAAACAAGGTGGTCTTGGTGCCGGCCAACACCCGCCTGACGCCGATGGAGTTCGACGCCGCCGACGTCACGATCTACGGCAAGGTGGTCACGGTCGTGCGCCGCCTGTAGCCCCTGACGACACTGAGCGACTCAGCCGGCCCGCAGTGCCCGGGCGCCCACCGCCCCGACCGCGCTTCCCACGAGCACCACCAGCACGGCTGCGATGACGGCGGCGGCATTGCGGTCCCGCGGAGCGGCGTCAACCGGCAGGGGCAACGGCACAGGCGCCGCCAGCTCAGGGGGATCGGTCGCCTGCACCGACCGGGGTGGCACGGTGGTGGTGGTCGACGTCTCCGCCGGCGGGCTCGTGGTGGTCGAGCGGTCCACGGTGGTGGGGGGTGCGCTCGTAGCAGGCGTCGTGACGGGCGAGACCACGGTCGTCGGCGCTACCGGGTCGGCGCCCACGGCCGCGGCCACGTTCAGCCGGCCCTGGCAGCCGCGCCCACAGGCCACGCTCTTGTCGGCGGTGGCGAGGATCCGGGCCACGGCCGCAGCGGGGGTGAGCCCTTGGGCCAGCAGCAGCGCCACGGCGGCGGACACGTGGGGCGCGGCCATCGACGTCCCCGATGCCGAGGCGTACCCGCTCCCGCCCGACGCCACCGGGAAGGTGGAGATGATGTTGCTGTCGGCCCCGCCGGAGCCGGCGCCGCCCGGGGCCACCAGGGCCCACTTGGCGTTTCCCACGGGGCTGGAATACGACGGCACGTTGCCGGACCGGTCGGTGGCCCCCACGACCAGGGTGTTGACGCTGCCGTAGTTCCCGGTCCCCAGGTCGCCGACCCCGGTGGCGTAGTTCCCCGACGCCAGCACCGGCACCGCACCCTTGCTCCAGGCGTACTCGATGCCAGTGCGCAAGGGCGTCCCCAGCACGCTGGAGACGAGGAAATTCGGGTCGCCCAGACTGAGGTTGACCACCCGAGCACCGTTGTCGACCGCCCAGCGGATGCCGTTGTTGATGTCCTCCACTCGGCCTTCGCCGTCGCCGTTCAGCACCTTGGCCACCACCAGCCGGGCATCGGGAGCCACACCCGCAATCCCCTTGCCGTTGCCGGTGTTGGCGGAGGCGATGCCGCTCACGATGGTCCCGTGGCCGTGGTTGTCCTGGCCGCCGCCAGTGATGCAGGCATGGCCGACGCAATCGGCGGTAGCTGCGATCTTGCCGGCCAGATCCGGGTGGCCGAGGTCCACGCCCGTGTCGACAAGGCCGATGGTGATCCCACTCCCCGTGGATCGCGTCCAGGCCTGAGGTCCGCCGATCTGGGACAGCGCCCACTGGCGCGAGAAGTAGGTGTCGTTGGTGGCCGACGCCGTTCCGGTGAGGGCGGCGAGCAGGGCAACGACGCACATGGCGACGACCACCGGTCGCCGGATCGCCGTCATCCCCGCTGGAGAACCGTGCGCAGGACGCCGTAGACCGTCTCCAGGTCCGAACGGGTCACCTGCTCCCCGGCGCTGTGAGCCAGGTTCGGGTCGCCGGGCCCGAAGTTGGTGGCCGGCACGCCCCGGGAAGCGAACCGGGCGACGTCGGTCCAGCCCAGCTTGGCGTAGGCCACTCCCCCGCTGGCCGCCAGCACGGCCTGGAGCAGCGGATGGCCCAGGGCGGGAAGGGCGGCCGCCGCCATGTCGGTGACTTCGAACTCGTCCACATCGCCCACGACAGAGCGCACGTGGGCCTCGGCTTCGGTCGGCGATCGGTCAGGCGCGAAGCGGTGGTTCAGGGTCACGGTGGCCCGGTCGGGGACGACGTTGTTGGCCACGCCTCCCGCCACCCGCACGACCTGCAGGCCCTCACGGAAATGGCACCCGTCGATGGTGACCTGCCGGCCCTCGTAGGCGCCGACCGCGGCCAGCAACGGGGCCAGGCGGTGGATGGCGTTGCGGCCCATCCACGCCCGGGCGGTGTGAGCCCGCTCCCCGTTCATTGCCACCTCGACCCGCATGGTGCCCTGGCAGCCGGCTTCCACCCGGGCTGACGTGGGCTCGGCCAGCAATGCGGCGTCGCCCTCGACCAGATCCGGGCGCTCCCGGAAGAGGCGCTCGATCCCGTTGAACTTGGCGTCGACCTCCTCGCACTCGTAGAACACGTACGTCGTGTCGACCGCTGGCTCGGCGACGGTGCGGGCCAGCTCGACGAGCACGGCCACGCCGCTCTTCATGTCGCAGGAGCCCAGGCCCCAGAGCACGTCGCCATCGATCCGCGCCCGCTCGTTGCCGTTGGCCGGGACGGTGTCAGTGTGGCCGGCCAGCACCAGGCGCGAGGGCCGGCCCAGCTCGGTACGGGCCACCAGGTTCTCCCCCACGCGCGTCACCGAAAGCCACGGGACAGGCGCCAGGACGGCCTCGAGGTGATCGGTCACCGCCGCCTCGTGGTGGCTCACCGACGGAATATCGACCAGCTCGGCTGTCAGCTTGAGGAGGTCGACCACCTCACGCGCCGGACGCGCCGTGCTGGCGGAGCAAGGTCTCGAGCTGGCCCTTGTCGTGGCGCTCCCCCTCGACCAGCCGCCGGATGACCAGCGCACACGGGAGGCCGAACTCGCCTCCTCCGTACGTGCGGGGGCGGGTGGCGGTCACGGCCACGCTCCACGGGGGGACCTCGCCGCGGCCCAGCTCGGCGCCGGTCTCGGCGTCGATCACCGGGATGGACCGGGACAGGATCAGGCCCGCCCCCAGCACCGATCCCTGGCCGACACGTGCTCCCTCGGTCACCATGCACCGGCTCCCGACCAGGCAGTCGTCGCCGATGATCACGGGCGCGGCCTGCGGCGGCTCGAGCACCCCGCCGATGCCGACGCCACCGGAGAGGTGGACCCGGGCGCCGACCTGGGCGCACGAACCGACGGTGGCCCACGTGTCGACCATGGTGTCGCCGCCAACGCGAGCGCCGATGTTGACGTAGCTGGGCATGAGGACGGCGCCCCGGTCGATGAAGGAGCCCCAGCGGGCCGACGCCCCGGGCACGACCCTCACCCCCGCCTCGGCCCATCCCCGCTTGAGCGGGATGCGGTCGGCGAACTCGAACGGCCCGATCTCCATCGTCTCCAGGGCCGACAGCCGGAAGAGGAGGAGGATCGCCTGCTTCAGCCAGATGTGGACGACGACCTCACCGGTTGTGGGGTCGAGCTCGGCCACCCGGGCTTCACCGCAGTCGAGCAAGGCCACCGCCTCACGGACCACGGCCACGGCGTCGAGGTCGTCGGGCGTGAGCTCGGTTCGGCGGTCCCAGAGCTCGGCGATCTGGGCCTGCAGGTCAGCCATGGCGGCAGGGTACTCGGGCTTCTGCGCCAACGGCCCCCCACGGCTACCGTGGCCGCGGTGACCGCGTGGGCTGAGCTCGCACGCTTGGCCCGCCGGTGGGCGGGGGCGGCCGCCGCCCTTCTCTTGGCCGCCGGTTGCGGCGGCGGGCCCGACGGTCCGGATGCCCCGATGGCCGAGCCTCCGCCGACCACCGGCGGCGCGCCCGACGCAACAGCCGCGGCGTCCCCCTACCAGCCGTTCACCGTCCTTGGCACCGTCAGCGACCCAGCCATCGGCGAGAGCAGTGGGCTGGCGGCCTCCCGGCGCAGTCCCGGCCTGCTGTGGACCCACAACGACTCGGGCGACGAGCCACTTGTCTTCTGCCTCGACCTCCAGGCCCGCCGGTGCGGGCAGTGGCGGGTCGCCGGAGCGGAGGCCTTCGACTGGGAGGACATGGCCGCCGGGCCGGGGCCGCGAGCCGGCGAGCCGTACCTCTACCTGGGCGACATCGGCGACAACATCGACCAGCGCAGCGAGATCATCGTCTACCGCATCCCCGAACCGGCGGCGAGCGGGGCGCCGGTAGCCATCGGGGCCGCGCCGGCGACGACCGCACCCGCCGAGGCGCTCCGGCTCCGGTACCCCGACGGCCCCCGCAACGCCGAAGCGCTGCTGGTCCACCCGGCCACCGGCGACGTCTACGTCGTGTCCAAGGACGCCCAGTCGGCCGGGGTGTACAAGGCCGCGGCGCCGCTCCAGCCGTTGAAACCGAAAACCCTGGTCCGGGTGGGCGGCATCCGCCTTGGTACGGGCACCCATGGCCTGGAGACGGTCACCGGGGGGGACATCTCCCCGGACGGCCAGCGGGTGGCCCTCTCGACCTATTCGCAGGGCTACGAGCTGGAGATCCCGACCGGTGGCGTCTTCGACGACGTCTGGGCCGAGCGGCCGGTCCCCGTGGCCCTCGGGCCCCGACTGCAGGGCGAGTCCGTCGCCTACCGGCTCGACGGCCGGGCACTGCTCACCACCAGCGAGATCACCCCGTGGCCCCTGCAGCAGGTCGAACGCCGGGCGCCCTGACCGCCACGGAGATAATCAAAAAGGCGATCGGCGCAGGGGACACTGTGGAGGCCGTTCAGAAGGCGTACGACCTGACCCGTGACCAGGTCCTCGCCGCCGTCCGTTATGCGGCTCACGTTGCCGCTCACCTGCCACCAGCAGTCCAAGAGGTCTCCTGAAACTTGATGAAAATTCTCCTCGACGAGAACTTCCCCATCCAGCTCTACCGGCGCCTCCAGGCGACGGGCCACGAGGCTGAACACATCCGCCAGCGGTAGTGGTACCGGTGTTCGAACCAAAAGTGGCGAATTCTCGGCGTCCTAGGTGTGCCCTCAGTCCCCGCCGCGCACGTCCATGCCCGCCGCGGCCAGCCGCTCCTCCAACACCGTGCGCTGCTCGGCGCTCATCTCCCCACGGGCTCCCTTCGGAACCTCGACGTCGAACAGGTCGGCGGCCACGATGAGCGACTCGTCGTAGCTGTAGAGGTCGAGCTCGAACGCGTCCTGGTCGTCGGACGGGGCGTCGAGGCGACGGCGAAGGTCCTGCAGCCGCTCGGCCAGCCGGTCCCGCTTCTCGTCCGCGCCAGGATCCACGGGCACGCCAGTCAGTCGTTGTCCCCGTAGTCGTGAAGGTCACCGAACCGGGCCTTCACGTTGCGCTCGCTGGTGACGAACAGGTCGGCGATCTGCAGCCACGTCGTGCCCTCCTTGCGGGCCTCCTCGACGAGGTTGCGGGTGACGGCCTCGAGGTAGCTCCGGGCCGCGTTGGTGGCGGCGATGCGGCCGGCGGCGGGTAGGGACGGGTCGGCGATCTGGTTCACCAGATGACGGAGCCCCACGATCGACTCCGACTCGGGCTCGGCGGGCGTGGGCGGCACTTCCGACTCGGAGGGCATGGAAGGCAATCGTAGGCTGACCGGCGCCGTGGCCTCCTCCCCTTCCACCTCCCCGCTGGTCGCCGGCATCGACGTGGCCACGGCCGACGTCCGGGTGGCGGTGGCCGATGGTCGAGGGCGGGTCGTGGCCCGGAGCTCGGCTCCGCTGGCTCCTCCTCACCGGCCGGAGCCGGCAGTCTCGGAGCAGGACGCGGGCACCTGGTGGCCGGCAGTGGTACGGGCGCTCCGGGAGGCGGTCGACGGGTTGGAGGGGCGCGTGGTGGCCGTCGCCGTGTCGGCCACGTCGGGCACGGTCGTCCTGGCCGACCGCAACGGCGAGCCGGTCGGGCCGGCGCTCCTCTACGACGACGGGCGGGTGCCGGCCGACCAGCGGTGGGACTGGTTGCTCGAACGACCGGGCGCCAAGGACGCTGCGGTCCATGCCTGGCACACGTCCGACCTGATCGTCAGCCGGCTGACCGGCGCCGACCCGGCCACCGACTGGACCCACGCCCTCAAGACCGGCTTCGACCCCGGGGCGGGTCGCTGGGCGGCGGGCGGGGCGGCCGCTGGCCTGCGCCCGAAGGTGCTCGCTCCCACAACGCCAGCGGGCACCGTCTCCGACCGCGGGGCCGCCAAGACCGGACTTCCCGCGGGCTGCTCGGTGCGGCTCGGCATGACCGACGGCTGCGCGGCCCAGGTGGCCGCCGGCGCCGACCGCCCGGGCCGGTTCGTCAGCGTCCTCGGCACCACCCTTGTGGTGAAGGGGGCAAGCAACGACCGCCTCGACGACGTGCCATCCGGCCTCTACAGCCACCGCCATCCCGGCGGGTGGTGGCTGCCGGGAGGAGCCTCGAACACCGGCGGCGGCTCGCTGGCGACGAGGTTCCCGCGCGACCGGATGGCCGACCTCGACCGCCGGGCCGGGGCGCACGGCCCGGCCGGCGCGGTGTGTTACCCCCTCACGGGGACCGGCGAGCGGTTCCCCTTCGTCGCTCCCGACGCCGAGGAGCTCTGGACCGCCGAGCCGGGCGACGAGGTCGACGCCTACAGAGCGGTGCTCGAGGGGGTGGCCTTCGTCGAACGCCTGGCCCTCGAGCGGCTCGGTGATCTCGGCGCCACCTTCGAAGGCCCTCTCCGGGCGGCCGGCGCGGGTAGCGGGAGCGACGTCTGGTGCGCGATCCGGGCGACCGTCCTCGACCGGCCGATCGTGCGAACCGAGTCGGCGGACACCGCGTTCGGCACCTGCGTCCTCGCCGCGACGGGCAGCCTGCACGAGACCCTGCAGGACGCGACCGACGCGATGGTGAGGACGGCCGGTCCCGAGGTCGAGCCGGTGAGCCGCGAGCGGGACCGGCTGGACGAGAGCTACGACCGGTTCGTCGGCGCCCTGGTCGACCGGGAGTGGTTGCCATGGCGGGAATGACATGGAGCGCGGCGGCGGCCGAGGTCGCCCGCCTCGACCCAGCAATGGCGGTGGTCATCGAACGGGCCGGTCCCGCCCGGCTGCGAACGAAGGACCCGGATGGTCCGTTCGGCGCCCTGGTGCGGGCGATCGCCTTCCAGCAGCTGGCCGGCAGGGCGGCCGCCGCCATCCATGGGCGCTTCCGGGCCCTGGTTCCCGGGCCGCTGACACCCGAAGCGGTGCTGGCCCTTCCCGAGGAAGCCCTGCGGGGCGCCGGCCTGTCGGCGGCCAAGACGGGGTCGGTGCGCGACCTGGCCTCGAAGGCGGCAAGCGGCGAGCTGTCCATCGCCAAGCTCACCCGCCTGCCCGACGACGAGATCGTCGCCCGGCTGAGCGCGGTCAGGGGCATCGGTCGGTGGACGGCCGAGATGTTCCTTCTCTTCGAGCTGCGACGGCTCGACGTGTGGCCCACGGGCGACCTGGCGGTACGGGAGGGTTGGCGGCTGGCCCACAGCCTCGACACCCCGCCCACACCCGCCCAGCTCCAGCTCCTCGGCGAGCCCCTCCGCCCGGTTCGGTCGGTGGCGGCCTGGTACTGCTGGCAGGCCGTGCACATCGCCCGCGGGCAGCTGTGACCGACGCCTGACCGGACCGGGCTCTTTTGCGTCGTCACGTATTAGCGCAACGTCCATTGGGGAACAACTATCCGGACAGGCACGTTTCACAGTGGGAGGCCTCAGCACCGACGGCCCCCGTAATCACCGAGCGGCGAGAGCCAAGGCCGATCCATGACTTCCACTTCCGCGTCTGCCCTGCACTACCTCGACGACGACTTCCTCCTCCGCCAGCGCCGCGAGCTCAGCGCCCGGAGGGCCTCCTACCGCGACCAGGTCGAGCGCCTGTCGGCCGCGGTCGAAGAGCTGGCGGTGGCCAGCGAGGCTCCGGATCTCGGCGACGAGCAAGGCTTTGCCGAGGCGGATTCGCTCAACGTCGAGCGGGATCGCGTCCTTTCTCTGACCGCGCTGGCGAGGCGACGGATCGACGACGTCGACGCCGCCATCCGGCGGCTCGAGTCAGGCACGTACGGCGCATGCCGGACGTGCCGTCGGGCCATTCCCGTGGCCCGGCTCGAAGCCGTGCCGGAGGCTTCCCAGTGCGTGTCGTGCGCGAGCGGCTCGGTCATTCGACGGAGGTAGTACCCGCATGACCATCGAGAGCGTGGCCGCACAGCTGCGCCCCCTGCGGGCGCGCATCGACGCGCAGCAGGCCAACACTCACACCTGGCCGACGAAGGAAGAGGAGCTGGCGGCCGATGTCGACCGGTACGACCGCAGGCTGCTGAAAGCGGCAGCCATGCTCGGCGTGGAGGCTCCGGCCGCCCGGCGTCGCGAGCAGTTCCTGCTCAGCGACGCTGACCGGGCCAAACTCGAGCAACGCCTGGCCGAGGTCGGTCTCGACGTACGGGCCAAAGCCGACGAGAGCTCCCATACGTAGTCCCGGCCGGCACTGCCGACCGGGAGCTCATCCCGGCCGGCAGTGCCGGCACGCCCGGTACCCGGCCCGGGTCGCGGCGGCGGCGTTCGCCAGCTCCACCCGGTGGGTGGCGGTGATCCGCCGGGCATGGGTACAGCTCGGGTAGCAGAACACCCGAGTCGTATCGCTGGCCAGGTAGTGCACGCCCCGCCTGCCCAGGGCGCGGGTCTCCTCGAGGTTGGCCTGCTCGGCGCGGAGCAGGTCCACCTTGATCTGGGGCCCGAAGGCATAGTTCCCGGTCGTCCCGTCGCTGCGGACCACCCGGTGGCACGGGATGAGGATCGGCACGGGGTTGCGGCCGAGGGCGGAGCCGGCGGCCCGCACCGCGGCTGGGTGACCGATCTCCCGGGCGATCCACGCGTACGGGCGGACCTCGCCGGCGGGGATCTCCAGCGTCTTGGCCAGGACCGCCCGGTCGAACTCGCCCACACTACGGAGGTCGTAGCGCATACCTGTCCCCCTTCCCGCCCGCAGCGCACCGGCCAGGCCGGCGGGCGCCCTGGTCGTCCGTCGCAGTGGGCGGCCGAAGCGACTGCGGTAGTGATCGAGGAACCGGTCGGGGTCGTCGCCCACCCACCGGGTCGGGCAGACGTAGTTGATCCCGCGGTCGGTGAAGGCCACGTACAGGGCCCCCACGGGCCCGTCGACCTCCACCCACCGGGCGAAGACGGCGTCGGCAAGGTGGGAGGGGGCGGGGGCGGTGAGCCGGGCCAGCTCCTCGGTTAGGGCGTCGTCATCGGTCGGGAGCACGCTCATCTCGTCTCCTCGGGGATCATGGCCCGCAGGCGCTGCAGCCCCCGGGCGACGTGGGACTTGGCCGTGCCCTCCGGGCATCCCATGACTGCGGCCAGCTCCACGTAGGGAAGGCCGACCACATGGCGGAGGACCACCGCGGTGCGCTGTGGCGCGGCCAGCTCGGTGAGGAGGTCGCCCAGTCGCGCCTGTCCGTCGTGGCGCTGCGCTTGTTCCTCCGGCCCTTCCCGCCCGTCGTCCAACGGGGCCGACGACTCAAGCCGGAGCTGTGCCGGTCGCCGGCTGGCGGCCCGGGCCTCGTTACGGAGCAGGTTCAACACGATGGTCAGCAACCAGGGCCGCAGCTGGAGCTGAACGATGCGGTCCGGCGAGTAGCCGCGCAGGGCGATGTAGGCCCTCAGGAACGCCTCGGCCGCCATGTCCGCTGCGTCCTCGGGCTGCCCGGACATCCGCAAGGCGGTGGTGAAGACGGCGTGCTGGTACGCGGCCACGACGTCAGGGAAGGCGGCCTCCAGATCCACGCTCAGCCGCTGCGAAAGATCGTCGGTCACGCTCTAAGAACACCGCGTCCGCCGGCGAGTTGCACGGCCGACGATGACGACTCGACGCGTGACGGCTGGGGTCCGCCGAGTGGTCGCTACAGCACCGCTCCACCAAGGGGAGGATGCGGCGCAAACCGCGACCACGCGGGCGACGAGGCAGGTAACGGAAATGGGCTGACGGCCGGGCTCGCCGTCCGGACCGCGCCGCAGCTACGCAGGAACGTTGATGTACCGCGCAAGGCGGTCCTGGGACTCGAAGTAGTGACCATGAGTACGATGAATCGTCTCTAGTGAGTCCGCACCGATCAGGACGATTTCAATGTTGGAATCGTCTGTGTGGAGACGTTCGGCTGCCTGGTACGCATCAGTAGCAGCATTGCACTCCTTGTCGGAGAACTCCTGGCTCTCGCGCAGCTTCTGAGCATTGTGGTCATAGATCAGAAGGAAGTGCCGCATACCGACATCATGGCACGAGACGACGGAGTCGGAGGAACTCAGAGGAAAGTCCAGGGTCGACTGGGGTACCACCTTCAACCGCATCGATCAGCTCCGCGAGCGCCTTGAGGTACTCTACGACCTCTGGCGGCCCTTCACCGTCCTTGACCGCGTGGGGCATCAGACCGTCGATCCGCTCCACCTCATCCGCCCAGTCTTGCTGGCCGGCAGTGCGGAGCTGCACCTCAATGGGGACCTCGCTCCTGCGAGTGATGACATGCACCGCCCTGTATCCGTCTGTCTTCGGGTTCTCTATGTAGTCGTCAACCGTGATCACGTCCCAGTTGCGCTGGATCCCGTCCAAGACGTGTCGGACTGCTGCCTCATCCCCGAGGATGGCACGGCAGCCTCCAACGTCCTGCATCTGAGTGAGCCGCATCCGCGGATGTCGAGCCATCTTCACCAAGATCCGGGGGAGTCGCTTGAGGCGTTGGGCGATGAACACCTCGCTCCCAGCGCTCTTGACGTAGTGCCGGAGGTTGGCGTTCACCATGGTGAGTGGGTACTGGAACCGGCGACGGTATTCCTACACGGTCTCGTATGCCTCTACCAGCCCCTCCCACGGCTCCTCGAAGTCGGAGTTCCAAGCGTCGCGGAGGCGGGCACCCGCACGGTCAACGGCGCCCTTCGAGATGGCCACGGGAAAGGTTACACGCTTGGGATTTGCGGGTGCATCAGCTGCGCTCGTCCCCGGCCTGCCGACTTCCGGGAGCGCGCTGAGTCGCTCAGGCGGTGCCCAGCCGGTCGGCCACCAGCTGCAGGCGGTCCATGGGCTGGACCATGGCCACCCGGACGTGGCCGGCCCCTTTCGGCCCGTACAGGTCTCCCGGCGACACCAGCACCCCGCCTCGAGCCGCCAGGTCGTTGGTGAAGCTCCAGGCGTCGCCACCGGGCGCTTCGGCCCACAGGTAGAAGCTGCCGCCGGGCAGGTCGACCTTGGCCCCTTCGGCCCGCAGGACGTCGACGAAGAACCACAGGCGCTCGAGGTAGCGCTCGCGCTGCTCGTCGACGTGGACGTCGTCGTCGAGTGCAATGACCGCCGCGGCCTGCACCGGTCCCGGAACCATGAACCCGGCGTGCTTGCGCACCTCGGCCAGGTAATGGACCAGGAGTGGGTCGCCGGCATAGAACCCGACCCGTAGCCCAGCCAGGTTCGACCGCTTCGAGAGCGAGTGCAGGGCCAGCACCCCGTCGAGCCCGTGCTCGAGAATGGTGTGGGGCAGGCCGTCCCAGGTGAACTCGGCGTAGCACTCATCGCTCAGCACCGGCACCCCGTGGGACCGGCCCCACGCCGCGGCCGCTCCCAGGTCGGCCAGGGCGCCGGTGGGGTTGGCCGGGGAGTTCACCCACAGGCACAGGGCCCGGCGGGCATCGTCCTCTGGGACCGCGGCCAGGTCGTCGACGGCGAGGGGCCGGCAGCCGGCCAAGATCGCCCCCATCTCGTAGGTCGGATAGGCCACCGACGGGCACAGGACGGTGTCGCGTTCCGGCGTGCGCAGCCGCAGCCAGCCGACCACGTTGGCCACCAGCTCCTTGGTCCCCACGCAGGCCGCGACGTTCTCCAATCCCACCTCGACGCCGAAGCGGCGGGCCATCCAGCCGACCGCGGTTTCCCTAAAGCGCTTCGACCCGATCGACGCCGGGTAGCCGCGCTCGGCTCCCGACGACGCCAGCGCCGCCACCACCTCAGCCGGAGGCGGGTCGTACGGCGTGCCGATGGACAGGTCGACCAGACCACCCTCGTGGGCCGACGCCGCCGCCTTGGCCGGTTCCAGGCGGTCGTACGGGTAGGCCGGCGGGGAGAACCCGGCGCCGCTCAAGCGACGAACTCTCGGAAGCGACCCAGGTCCTCGGGACGGATGCGGGCCCACATGCGGGTGGCGTCGGGGTCGTGGGACTCGGAGACCACCTCGCCGTGCCGGTGGACCGCGGCCACCACGTCGCCCCGGTCGTAGGGCACGACCAGCTCGACGACGTGGGTCAGCTCCCGCAGGCGGTCGCCGATAGCACTCAGGAGACGCTCGATGCCGTCGCCCGTGACGGCCGAGAGCAGGACGGCGCCGGGATTGTTGTGCAGCAGCCGCTTGGCGTCGTCGGGGTCGGCCAGGTCGGCTTTGTTGAACACGACCAGCTCGGGAACGTCGTCGGCCCCGATCTCCCGCAGGACGGAGCGGACCGCGTCCATGTGGGCCCTCGGGTCGGAGGCCGAGGCGTCGACCACGTGGACCAGGAGATCGGCCTCGGCCACCTCGTCGAGCGTCGACCGGAAGGCCTGCACCAACTGGTGGGGCAGCTTGCGCACGAACCCCACCGTGTCGGTGACCAGCACCCGCTCGCCCCCGGGCAGGTCGAGTCGGCGGGTGGTCGGGTCGACGGTGGCGAACAGGCGGTCCTCGACCAACACGCCCGCGTCGGTGAGGCGGTTCAGGAGGGTGGACTTCCCGGCGTTGGTGTAGCCGACGATCGTCACCGTCGACAGGCGGGACCGGGCTCGGGCCTTGCGCTGGGTCCGGCGGTTCTTGGTCAGCTCCTTGAGGTCGCCTTGGAGCTTCGTCACCCGCCGGACCAGCCGCCGTCGGTCGACCTCGAGCTGGGTCTCACCGGGGCCACGGGTGCCGATGCGGCCGGCCTGCTGGCTCAGGCCCAGGCCCTTGCCCCGCAGCCGGGGCAGCCGGTAGCGGAGCTGGGCCAGCTCGACCTGGGCCTTGCCCTCCTGGGTGTGGGCATGCTGGGCGAAGATGTCGAGGATCAGGGCGGTGCGGTCGATGGCCGTGCGCCCCAGGATCTTCTCCAGGTTGCGGCTCTGGGCCGGCGACAGCTCGTCGTCGAAGATGACCGTGTCGGCGTCGACCTCGTTGGACAGGTCGCGCAGCTCCTCGGCCTTGCCCTTTCCGACAAAGGTGGCCGAGTCCGGCTCGTGCCGACGCTGCAGGACGCGGTCCGCCTCGTCGGCGCCGGCCGTGTCGGCGAGGGCGGCCAGCTCCTCGAGCGACGCCTCGGCCTCGTCCACGGACACGGGCGGGATGGCCACGCCGACCAAAATCACCGTCTCCCGGCGGTGCCTCTCGATTAAAGCCATGGGACCTCGACTGTCGCGATGTGGTCAGCGGGACCGCTCAGGATGATGGTGTCGCCCTCGAGGCGGACGGTGGCGTTGCCCCCCGGCTGCTTCACGGTCACGTGCCGACCGACCTTGCCCCACACGAACGCGGCGGCGGCCGCCGCGCACGCCCCGGTGCCGCAGGCCAGGGTCTCTCCGACGCCTCGCTCCCACACCCGAAGGCTGAGGTGGTCGGTCCCCGGGCCGATGACGACGAACTCCACGTTGCGGCCCTGCCATTCCGCCGCCCGCTTGGCCACGTTCAGCTTGGTCAGGTCCTCGACCTCCACGACGGTGTGCGGGTTGCCCATGTCGACGAAGGCCACGCCCACGTCCTTGGGATCGATCTTGGCCATGCCCATGTCGACGCTGGCCCAACCGTCGTCGTCGACCGTTACGTGCCGGTCGCCAGCGTCGGTGTGCACGACCATCTCGGCCCCGGACAGGCCGGCGTCGACCATGGCCATGGCCAGGCACCGGATCCCGTTACCGCTCATCTCCGCCCGGCTCCCATCGGCGTTGAACAGGTCCATGGTCGGACCGGGGGTGACCCGGATGACCCCGTCGGCGCCCACCCCACGATGGCGGTCGCACAGGGCGCGCACCGCGGAGGCGTCGACCTTGCAGCGGTCGCCGAGGTCGAGGAGCACGAGGAAGTCGTTCCCCAGGCCGTGGTACTTCTCCAGGCGCATCATCGGAGCGACCAGTCTCCCAGCAGGGCAGGCAGTAGATCGACCGGATTGTCCCGCGCCCCCAGCCAGGTGATGCGGGGGTCGCGGCGGAACCAGGCCCGCTGGCGACGGGCGAACTGGCGAGTGCGGCCGATTGCCGCGGCCACCGCCTCGTCCAGCGTGCAGGCGCCGGCCAGGTGGGCGAGCAGCTCCCGGTAGCCCAGGGCCTGCCGTGCCGTCCGGGACATCTGCGCCTCCAGGCGACGCACCTCGTCGAGGAACCCGCTCTCGAGCTGGGCGCGGTAGCGGGCGGCGATGCGCTCGGCCAGCACCGGCCTCGGCAGCCAGACCCCGGCCAGTCGGAAGCGGGTGGTCGGCGGATACGCGCCCAGGCCCGGGCCGAACGAGGAGAACGGGCGCCCGCTGCCCAGCGTGACCTCCAGGGCCCGAACCAGCCGTCGTCCGTTGCCGGGCTCGATGCGGGACGCGGCCAGGGGGTCCACCTCGACGAGGCGGCGGTGCAGGTCGCCGACCGGTTCCCCTTCCAGCTCCGCCTTCAGCTCCGGCCACTCCCCCGGCAGGGCCAGCCCGTCGACCACGGCCTGCACGTACAGGCCGGTGCCCCCCACGACCAGGGCCCGGTGGCCGCGGTCTTCGATGCCGGCGATCGCCTCGGTCGCCGCCGCCTGGAAGCGAGCCACATTGAAATCCTCGGCCGGCTCGGCCAGGTCGAGGAGGTGATGGCGCACCTCGGCCTGCTCGGCCGCCGTGGGCTTGGCGGTGCCCACGTCCATCCCCCGGTACACCTGCATGGAGTCGGCCGAGACCAGCTCCACGTCACCCAGCCGGCGGGCCACCTCCAGCGCCAGCGCCGACTTCCCCGAGGCGGTGGGGCCGACCAGGACCAGGTGGCGAGGGCTCAGAGAAAGGCCACCGGGATGCGGGTCTTGTGGCGCGGCCGGGCGGTGATCTCGACCAGCTCACCCCGCAGGTAGTGGGCGGCCGAGCCGGTGATGCGCACGTCGGCGAAGGTGCCGGCGGCGGGCACCGCGCCCTCGACCGGGAAGTGAACGAGCTTGTTCTGGCGCGTGCGGCCGGTGGCGACGGCCGGGTCCTTCTTCGACGGTCCCTCGACCAACACGTCCTCGACCCGGCCAATCCGGGCCTGGTGGCGGGCCAGCGCCGAGCGCTCGAGCACGATCTTGAGCCGCTCGAACCGCTCGGCGATCACCTCGGGCGCCACGAAGCGGTCGGCCATCCCCGCGGCCTCCGTTCCGGGCCGGGGCGAGAAGACGAAGGTGTAGGCGCTGTCGTACGCGGCCTCGGCGACCACCTCGAGGGTGCGCTCGAAGTCGTCGTCGGTCTCGCCCGGGAAGCCAACGATCACGTCGGTGGTCACGGCCAGGTCGGCAACGGCGGCCCGAGCCGCGGCCAGCCGCTCGAGATACCGGGCCGCGGTGTAGCCCCGGTGCATGGCAGCCAGGACACGGTCGCTGCCGGACTGCAGCGGAAGGTGAAGGTGCTCGCACGCGGCGGGCGACTCGGCCATCGCCGCGATCGTCTCGGGCCGGAGGTCCTTGGGGTGGGGGCTGGTGAAGCGGACGCGTTGGATCCCTTCGACGTCGCCCACGGCCCGCAGGAGCTCGGCGAACAGCGGTCGGCGGCGGGTCAGGTCACGACCGTAGGAGTTCACGTTCTGGCCGAGCAGGGTGAGCTCCACGGTGCCGGACTCGGCGAGGCCGCGCACCTCGTCCACGATCATGTCGAACGGCCGGCTGATCTCCTTGCCCCGCACGGCGGGGACGATGCAGAACGCGCAGGAGTTGTCGCAGCCGATCTGGATGCTGACCCAGGCGGTGTAGGGCAGCTCCCGGCGCACCGGAAGGGCGGACGGGAAGGCGCCGTCCTCGTCGAGCGCCGTCTCGTCGAGGATCTCCATGACCGGGTTGCCGGTGGCCGCCGCCTCGTGCAGGAGGTCGACCGCCCGGCCCACGTTGTGGGTGCCGAACACCGCGTCCACCTGCGGGGCCTTGGCCTGCACGACGTCGCGGTCCTTCTGGGCCAGGCAGCCGGCCACGGCGATCTGCATACCCGGCTTGCGCTCCTTGAGCGACTTCAGGTGCCCGAGGGTGCCGTACAGCTTGTTGTCGGCGTTCTCCCGGATGCAGCAGGTGTTGAGTACGACGACATCTGCGTCGTCCACGTCGTCGGCCACCACCATCCCATCGGCCTCGAGCAGCCCGGCCAGGCGCTCGGAGTCGTGGACGTTCATCTGGCATCCGAACGTCCGGATCAGGTACTTGCGCGTCACGGTTCAACCGTACCGGGCGGTAGCGTCTCCCAGGTATGCCTTGCTTTGCTGGCGCGGTTCGCGGCCTTGCTGTCGCGGTCCTGACCGGCCTGGCGCTGGCCGGCTGCTCGGACGACGACCCGGTCGCCAGCGGGCCCCCCTCGACGACCACCACTCCCACCACGCTCGCCCCTACCACGACTGCCGCGCCCACCACCACGACCACACTCACGCCCCAGGCCACGCTGGCGTCCACCATCACCGCCGCCGAGACCGCGATCCGGAACCCGGCGACCCCGCCGTCAGAGCTTCCGGCCCTCGGCCAGTCGCAACAGCAGGCCTACCGCACCCTCGTCACCCATCCCGAGTGGGACGCCGAGGTGCTCGCCCTGGTACCAGAGCGCCTGCGGGCGACGGTGCGGGCCAACGTGGCCGCCGGCCGCGACCTGGCCGCTCTGACGCCCCCTCCCCCGCCCGACGCTCCCCTGCCCAAGTGGCGCATCGTGGCGCCGGACCCGGCCGACCAACTGGTCCCCCTCTACAAGGCGGCGGCCGAGGCGGCCGGTGGCGTCCCGTGGGAGTACCTGGCGGCCATCCACCTGGTCGAGACGCGGATGGGGCGGATCAAGGGCGACAGCACCGCCGGCGCTCGAGGCCCCATGCAGTTCATCCCCAGCACATGGGAGATCTACGGCCGGGGCGGCGACATCACCTCCAACCGCGACGCCATCTACGCCGCCGCCCGGTATCTCCGGGCCACCGGCGCTCCCTCGGATATGGCCCGGGCCCTGCGGGCCTACAACAACAGCGCCCGCTACGTCCGGGCAGTGACCGCCTACGCCGAGGAGATCCAGGCCGACGAGCGGGCCTACCTCGGCTACCACGCCTGGCAGGTGTACTACGGCACCCGCCTGATGCCCGAAGGCATGGTCGTCGAGTAGGCGGCCCGGCCTCGGCAAGGCCTACTCGGCCAGGCGGCGGCGCAGCTCCACGTAGACGGTCGGGCCGACGATGGCCTCCAGCTCCTCGCCCATCGACTCGACGACCGGCTGGGCGCCCACGTAGGCCCGCTCGCCCTCGGTGCAGCACCACGCCATCGTCTCGCCCTCGGCCCCCCAGTCCTGCCGCTCCCATCGCCGCACGGTGGCCACCTCGGTGTCGCCCTCGCCCGGCTCCCAGTCGACCTTGACGGGAAGCTGCCAGCACACCGACGGCTTCCAGACCGTCGGTGGCTCGCCGGAGTGGACGGCCTCGATGTGCAGTGCGCAGCCGGCGCCGCCCGAGAACCCCGGCCGGTTCAGGAAGATGCAGGCGCCGTCGACCACCCGGGTGCTGCTGCGGGTGTCGTCGGCGAACACGCCGCCCTCCAGAGCGTCGGCGTGGTGCTCGAAACGGGAGGCTTTCAGCGTCGCGGCCAGGGCGCCGATGTTCATCGCCTCTTCTTCGCCGTCGAGGTCGGCGCCGATCGAGCAGCAGCCCTGGCCCAGGTGCTCGGCCGGCTCTGGCAGGATGCCCTGGCATCCCCGGCCCCAGATGCACGTCCAGTTGGAGTTGAGGAACGAGGTGTCGAAGCGCCAGGTGGTGTCGCCGTCGATGATCTCCTCGACGGGCCGTTCCCCTTCTGTCGCGGCCACTCGTCCATCCTCGCGCCAAGAGAACCCGTTGACAGTTCGACGAGATGGCGCGACATTCACCAGTACAGCGTTCCTTCGACCAGCCAAGGAGGTACTGCGATGCCAGCTTCCAGCTCCGAGGGCACGGAGAGCGGTCCGCCCGACTAGATAGGCAGGGCGCCATAGCGGCTACTTCGACGTCGTCCGGCTGTCTCAGCCGCCGGTGCAGCGGCCCGCCCCTTGGCTGGGAGGGGGCACGGCTTCTGCCGCGATGGGCGGTCCCGACCCAAAGCCCCGGACCGGAGGAGTGGACGCACGAATACGCGCGAGACACCGAACGGCGGTCGGTGTCTCGTTGCGCGTCAGGGCTTGATGTGGGAGAGCTGGGCGGCCAGGGAGCGCAGGGCGCGCCCGCGGTGCGAGACGGCCGCCTTCTCATCCTGGGTCATCTCGGCGAACGTCCGACCGTCACCATCGTCCGGCACGAACACGGAGTCGTAGCCGAACCCGGCCTCGCCGCGAGGCGCGTCCACGACCGTGCCCTCCACGGCGCCTTCGGCGACGATTTCCCCGCGGTCGGGGAACGTGGCGACGGCCACGGTGCGGAACCGGGCCCGTCGCTCGGCGTGCGGCACACCGGCCAACTCGTCCAGCAGCTTGGCGACGTTGTCGGCGTAGGTGGCGTCCGGGCCGGCGTACCGGGCTGCGTACACGCCCGGCCGGCCCCCCAGTGCTTCGACTTCGAGGCCGGTGTCGTCGGCCACGGCCAGCTCTCCGGTGGCTGCCATCACCGCCTCGGCCTTGAGCCGGGCGTTGCCTTCCAGTGTGTCGGCCGTCTCCTCGACGTCGGGCAGGTCCGCCGGTCGGGGGACGACCTGGAAGCCCTCCAGCAGCCCGGCCAGCTCCCGGGCCTTGTCCGGGTTGGCCGTGGCCAGCACGACGCGCTGGGTCACACCCGAGGTGGCGGAGGCGTCAGCAACAGGTCGGCCTGGGCGTCGAGGATGGTGGCGATCCCGTGCTCGGCGAGGCCGAGCAGGTCGTCGAGCTCGGTCCGGGTGAACGGCAGGCCCTCGGCTGTCCCCTGCACCTCGACGAACCGACCGGTGCCGGTCATCACCACGTTCATGTCGACCTCGGCCCGCACGTCTTCGGAGTAGTCGAGGTCGAGGAGGGCCATGGCGTCGACCACGCCGACCGACACCGCCGCGCACGCCGTGATCAGCGGGTGGGCGGGGAGCTTGCCGGCCGCCACCAGCCGGGTGCAGGCGTCGTGCAGGGCGACGTACGCCCCGCTGATCGAGGCGGTGCGGGTGCCGCCGTCGGCCTGGAGGACGTCGCAGTCGACCAGGATCTGGCGCTCCCCCATCAACTTCATGTCGGTGACCGACCGTAGGGAGCGGCCGATCAAGCGCTGAATCTCCTGTGTCCGGCCCGACGGCTTGCCCTTGTTCACCTCACGGTTGCTGCGCTCGGGCGTGGAGCCCGGGAGCATGGAGTACTCGGCGGTGACCCAGCCCGTGCCCTTGCCCCGCATCCATGGCGGCACCCGCTCGTCGACCGAGGCGGTGCAGAGGACACGCGTCTTGCCCATGGACACCAGGACGGAGCCGGCGGCCATCTCCGTGTAGTCCCGGTCGAAGGTGAGCGGGCGAAGGTCGTCGGGCTGGCGGCCGTCGCGCCTCACAAGTCGAACCTGGCGCCGACCGTCGCTACCTCGACCGGTCGCCCGAAGGCTTCGGAGCCTTCGTTCCGGGACTGCTCGGGGTCGAGCGTGGACCACAGATGGGTCAGGACGAGCCGGCCGGCGCCCGCGGCCCGGGCCGTCGAGCCGGCCTGCCGGGCGCTGAGATGCTGCAACGTGCCTTCCTCCTCGGTCGTCATGGTGGCCTCGCAGAGTGCCAGATCGAGCCCTGGTCCCAGGGCCTCCAGCGACCAGCCCGGGCCGGTGTCGGCCGAGTACCCCAGCGACCGCCCGCCGGCGTCGACCCGCATGCCCAGCGTCTCGGGGTCGTGGTCGGTCCGGGAAAAGGTAAACTCCATGGTGCCGACGGTCACTGTGTCTCCGCTGGTGACCTCGTGCCAGTCGAACGCCGGTGAGCTCGGGTCGTAGGTGCGCCCGCGGAGGCCGGCGGGCGCGTAGACGGGAAAGGCCGTCTCCCGCTTGAGCCGGTACTGCCACACGATCCGCCAGCCCTCCAGGTCGCTCCAGTGGTCGGGATGCTCGTGGCTGAGGACGATGGCGTCGAGCGCGTCGACACCGATGTGGCGCTGCAGGTTGGCCAGCGTGCCCGAGCCGGCGTCGACCCAGACGCGCGTGCTGCCGTCGTCGAGTAGGTAACCGCTGCACGCGCCGCCGGGGCCCGGGTACGACCCCGAGCAGCCCAGCACCGTCACGCTCAGTCCCACTCCCAACCCTCCACCCCATCCAGTTCGGGGCCGAGGAGCCGGCTGCCGAGCGCCCGAAACCATGCCACGTCGCCGGACGACACGAACCGGTGGGCGCCCTTGGCCGCCGACCGCCGGCCCAGACCGGTGTCGCCGAGGATCGAGCGCACCTCGAACGCGGTCTCGTCGGCGGAGTCGACCAGGACCACGTCGCGCCCCATCACGTCGCCGATCGTGCGGGCCAGGAAGGGATAGTGGGTGCAACCGAGCAGGAGGGCGTCGACCTTGGCCTCCACCAGGGGGGCCAGCAGCCGCTCGGCCAGCACGTGCACCTGCTCGCTGTTCGTCTCCCCCCGCTCGACGAACTCGACGAACCCCGGGCACGCCGCGCAGTGAAGCTCCACCGGGGCCCGGGTGGCCCGCACCGCCCGCTGGTAGGCGCCCGAGCCGATGGTGCCGATGGTGCCGATGACACCCACCTTCCCGCTACGGGTGGCTCGGACAACCGCCCGGGCGCCAGGATCCACCACGCTCACCACCGGCACCTCGCACTCGAACCGGAGCAGCTCCAGGGCGGCGGCAGCCGCGGTGTTGCAGGCGACCACCACCATCTTCACGTCGTGGCGCTCCACCAGCACCCGGGTCACCTGCAGGGCGAAGTCGCGCACCTCGTCCAGCGGCCGGGGACCGTAGGGGTACCGGGCCGTGTCGCCGAAGTAGACCAGGTCCTCCGCGGGCAGCAGGTCGATGAGGGCCCGAGCGACGGTGAGGCCCCCGAACCCGCTGTCGAACATGCCGATGGGCCGGTCGTCCATTCAGAAGTACACGATCTTCTTGGCCCGTTCGACGACCTCGTCGATGTCGTCGGTCCAGGCGCCGGTGGAGAGGTACTTCCAGCCGCCGTCGGCCAGCACGGTGACGATGACGCCCTGGTCGAGCAAGGCGGCCGCCTTGGCCGCGCCGGCCATGGCCGCGCCCGAGGAGATGCCCGCGAAGATGGCTGCCTCGGTGACCAATCGGCGGGTCCACTCGATGGACTCCTTGGGACGGACGACGATCTTCCGGTCCAGCATGTCCGGGTCGTAGATCGGCGGCACGAACCCGTCGTCGAGGTTGCGCAGGCCCTCGACCATCTCCCCCGCCGGCGGCTCGACCGCCCACATCTGGACCGCCGGGTTGCGCTCCTTGAGGTAGCGGCCGAGTCCCATAAGTGTCCCGGCGGTGCCGAGGCCGGCGACGATGTGGGTGACCTCCGGGCAGTCTCGCCAGATCTCCGGTCCCGTGCCCTTCACGTGCGCCCCGGGATTGGCGGGGTTCCCGTACTGGAACAGGAAGGCGAGCTCGGGCGACTCCTTGGCCAGCCGCTCGGCCATGCGGACCGCGCCGTTCGAGCCCTCCGCGCCCGGCGACATCACGATCTCGGCGCCGAAGATCTCCAGGAGCTGGCGCCGCTCGATCGACACGTTCTCCGGCAGGACGATGCGCAGCTTGTAGCCCTTGATCCGGCACACCATGGCCAGCCCGATCCCGGTGTTGCCCGACGACGGCTCCAGCAGCGTCTGCCCCGGCTTCAGCGTGCCGTCCGCCTCGGCCTCCTCGATCATGTTCAGGGCGATGCGGTCCTTGATGGACCCGCCCGGGTTCTGGCCTTCGAGCTTGGCCAGGATGCGGACCGCGGGGTTGGGGCTGAGCTGGCTGACCTCTACCAGCGGCGTGTTGCCGATGGTGTCGAGGATCGAGCCAAAGGCGGCCAAAGGCTGGAGGGGCGGGCCTCAGCCGCCGGCGACGGCCGGCAGGATGGTGACCACGTCGTCGTCGGCCACCGGCGTGTCCAGCTTGTCGAGGAAGCGCACGTCGTCGTCGTTGCGGTACACATTGACGAACTTGTGCAGTGACCCGTCCTCGGTGATCACCTGGCCGGCCAGGAGGGGGAACTGCCGGACCAGGTCCTCGAACACCTCGCCGATGGTGGAACCGTTGGCCTTCACCGACGGCTGGCCGGCGGCGTGCTGGCGGAGGACGGTTGGCAGGCGCACTTCGACAGGCACGGCGGGCAGCCTCCAGCGGAGCTGAACAGGGACGAACGAAAGCCTACTGACTCATTGGCGGCTCTCCGCCGACGGCCTCAGTGGCGGTTCTCCGCCGACGGCCTCAGTGGCGGTTCTCCGCCGACGCCGCAGGTGGCCTTTCCAGAACGAGGGGCTCCTCGGCCACCTCTCCGTCGACGATGGTGAACGACCGCACCACGGGAGAGGGATGCCGCACCGACACCACGATGTAGTGCCACGAGGGGTCGGGCGCCTGGGCGATGTCGGTCGGCGAAGGCAAGGCCTCGGTGTGGGTGTGGGAGTGGTAGACGCCGATGATGTCCCACCCGTTGGCCCGGGCGTCGCGGTCGGCCTGGAGGTAGTCGGCGGAATTCAGGTCGTAGATCACGTCCTGCTTCTCGGGGGGCGCGGTGTTGCCGCAGCGGTACACGGCCTTCACGTCGATGTCGCCCAGCTCGCCGGCCAGCAAGCCGCAGGCCTCGGCCGGTTTGGCGGCCTCGGCCACCGCGTGATCGATGATGGCTTGCCAGTTCGCACGGCTGATCCGGAGCACGGGGGTCGAGGGTACTCTCCGGCCGTGTCCCCCAAAGGAGTGAAGGTCGTGGCCAGCAACCGCAAGGCCCGGTACGACTACGACGTCCTGGACACGTTCGAGGCCGGCATGGCGTTGGTGGGCACCGAGGTCAAGTCGTTGCGGGACGGCAAGATCGTCCTCAAGGACGCCCACGCCCGGGTGGAGGACGGCGAGCTGTGGCTGGTCGGCGTGCACGTCGCGCCCTACGAGCTGGCCGACGGGTTCGGCGGCCACGAACCCGAGCGCCGCCGCAAGCTGCTCCTGCATCGTTGGGAGATCGACGAGCTGGCCGAGCGGACGGCGCGAGAGGGCCTCACCATCGTCCCCCTCTCGGTGTACTTCAAGGAGGGCCGGGCCAAGATCGAGCTCGGCCTGGCCCGGGGCCGGAAGAACTACGACAAGCGCCATGCCATAGCCGAGCGGGACGCGGCCCGGGAGGCGGCGAAGGCCATGTCGCCCAAGGCCCGGTAGAATGATCGGCGCAGTACGCAACTTTCCATCTGGGGGCTGACTGGTTTCGACGCTGGGACCGTTGGCTTGTCGTGCGACCCGAGTTGCTCAGACTCGATAAACGGGGCACACAAACAGGTGCCGACAAGACACCTGACTTCGCAATGGCAGCCTAAGAACTGCTAACGCAAGTCAAATCGCGACCCGAAAGGGCACGCCGAGGACGACCCTTTGCCTTGGGAACAGAATGAGGGTTGACAGCCGGGAAAGACCGCTGACACGTAGGGAAAGACCGACTGGCCTCACGGAACAGACGTGACGAGCAGTTCGTGACCCGGCACGAGGACAGCGTTAGGTCCACATCTCGGGAACGGTCGTAGCGCGGGGAGTTAGCACCGAGCGGACGAGGGTTCGATTCCCTCCAGCTCCACCAAGGGTAGGGGATCGACGTGATGGAGTCGACGTTCACCCTGGTCCGGGTTAGGGGCATCCCTATCGGGGTCCACTGGTCGTGGCTCTTCGTGTTCGCCATCGTGATTTGGTCGCTGGCCACCTCACTGTTCCCCTCCACCTATCCCGGCCTGGAGGGGTGCGTCTACCTGGTGATGGCCGCGGTGTCGGCCCTCGTGCTCTTCTCCTCGGTGCTGTTCCACGAGCTGGGCCACGCCCTCCGTGCGATGCGTGAGGGCCTGCCCATCGACGGCATCACGCTGTGGCTCCTCGGCGGCGTAGCCAGGATGCGGGGCAACCCGCCGTCAGCAGGAAGCGAGTTCCGGGTGGCGATCTGCGGGCCCGCCGTCAGCCTGGCACTGGCCGCGGCCTTCGGAGCCGCAGCCCTGGCCGGCGACCACCTCGGCTGGCCGGATCCCCTGCAAGGCGTGGTCGACTACCTGGCCCGGTTCAATCTCCTCATCCTCGGCTTCAACCTCGTGCCGGCATTGCCTCTCGACGGCGGGCGAGTCCTCCGCTCCTGGCTGTGGCGACGACAGGAGAGCTTCATGGCCGCCACTCGGTCGGCGGCCCGTGCCGGCCAGGCGTTCGGGCTGACGCTGATCGCCATCGGGCTGCTGGGCTTCTTCGGGGGTGGCGGCTTTGGGGGCATCTGGCTCGTGTTCCTCGGGTGGTTCGTGCTCCAGGCAGCCCAGGCGGAGACGTCGATGGCCCAGGCCCGCTGGGCACTGGGGGGCATGAGGGCCCGCGACGTCATGACCCCCGACCCCGTCGTGGTTTCGCCGGACATCTCAGTGGCCGACCTCCTCGATCGAGCTGCGCCCCGCCTCGGTTTCTCGACGTACCCGGTGGTCGAGGACGGCCGGCCGCGGGGAGTCGTCTCGCTGCGCATGGCCGCCGCCGTGCCCCCCCAGGAGCGGGATAGCCGGCGGGTGGCGGAGGTCATGGCCCCCTTGGACGACATCCCGACGATCTCTGCCGACGATGAGATTCTCGACGTGCTGCCCCGGTTCGGCGGTGCAACGAGCCGGGCGCTTGTGACAGAGGGGGGCCGCCTGGTCGGGGTGCTGTCGGGAGCAGACGTCGTGCGGGCCATCGAGGTGGGAACCGTTCGACGCCCTCCCGAACCTGCCCGGGGAGCCGGTGTCCTGGTGTGGGCGGCGGTGACGCTCATCATCCTGGGCGCCGGGGCCGCGCTGTATCACCCTCCATATGTCGTCATCGCCCCTGGCGAGGCGGCCAACGTCGTGGACGACATCACCATCGACGGAATCCCGGTCACCGACGTCAACGGCAGGTACCTGCTCACCAGCGTCAGCGTCAGCCAGCCGAGCGCCCTCCGGCTGCTCGTGGCCGGGCTGCACCCGGAGCGCGAGGTGCTGCCCCTCTCGGCGGTGATCCCGCGCGGCGTGGACCCCGGCGAGTTCTCCAGTCGTCAGCGAGCGGTCTTCACGGAAAGCCAGATGCTGGCTGCGGTGGCTGCCGCTCGGTCACAGGGCATGACAGTTTCTGTGAGCGGAACGGGAGTGCGCGTGGTCGACGTGCTCAGGGGCTCCCCCGCAGCCGATGCCCTCCGCGTCGGCGACGTGATCATGGCGGTCGACGGAGAACCGGTCACCGAGGCACCCGCGCTGGCGGGGATCATCTCGTCACGCCCCGCAGGCACCAGCTTTTCGATCACGATCGAGCGCGGCGGCGAGAGGATGGAGCGGCAGGTAACCAGTCGGCGGCTGCCACAGGTCTCGGGCGGGGTCGGCCTCGGCATCTCCATCGAGACCCGTGGCTTCGAGGCCGACCTTCCTTTCAACATCTCCTTCGACGAGCGCAACGTCGGCGGCCCCTCGGCGGGCCTGGCCTACGCTCTCGCCATCGCCGACATGCTGTCGGCCGAGGACTTCGCCGCAGGCAGGGTAATCGCCACGACGGGCACCATCGAGGCGGACGGCGACGTCGGCCCGGTGGGTGGCGTCGAGCAGAAGGCGCAGGCGGCCGAGAAGGCGGGAGCCGAGCTCTTCCTCGTCCCGCGCGCCGAGATCGATGAGGCCCCCGATGCCGACGTCCCCGTGCAGGGAGTGCGGAGCTTGGAGGAAGCCCTGCGGGTGCTCACCGCCGCCTAAGAAAGGTCGACCTCTGCGGGCCTCGAGCTACCACGTCCACCGACACCCGCGTCCTCAGACGCTCGGCCGAGGCGCGCCTTCCCCGAAGTCTCACTGGAAGACCAGGACGGGTCCAACGCTGGCGCAGAGATCACAACCTCATGGCCGACGTCGGGGTGACGGCGGAGCTCCCAGCGCAGGACCGGCTGGCCGCCCTCCCAGGAGAGGGCGAACGACAGCCGGCCGGCGTGGGTGGGAGCGTTCTGCACCTCCAGCTCCTCGCCCCACCACGCGTCGGGGAGCATGCTGCAGAGGGCGAGCGACGGGCGCTCTTCGGTACCGACATCTCGCACCAACAGGTTCCGGACCAGCGACAGGAAGTCGGCAGCGGCCCACCCGTGGTGACCGTCACCCATGCAGCCGCTACCAAGCCGTGGATGGATGGCCTCCGGCCAGGTGAAGGTGGGGGTGGCCACGTCGACCATCCAGTCGAGGCGGTCCAGCGCCCGACGATCGCCGGCGTCGAGCTCCACCGCGGCCAGCTGCAGGGTGAGGTACGTGCCGAGGCCGGTGTGGCTGATGGCCTGGAAGAAGGCCGGCCCGATGCCGAAACGCTGACGGACGGCTTCTGCGGTGGCTGCCATGCCGACGTCCGTCGGCGGCAGGAGCCGAAGCGGCGAGCACGCCACCAGAGAGCCGATGATGGCGGGATCGATGCGCCGCCGTGGCCCGGCCGGCACCACGTCGGTCCCGAGCCGCTCGGCGACCAGGGACATCGATCTCGCCAGGTCGGTGCGCAGGCTCTCAGCCCATCGTTCCGCCTCTGCCGCCTCGTCGTGAAGGCCGGCGAGGCGCAGGAGGAGGGCGCCGTCGATCAGCCCGCGAAGCGACCAGAAGTCGTCCCAGTAGAAGTAGTCGAACGGCCCCAGATGCTCGGCGGAGATGCTCGCCGGCATCAGGCCGCGCAGACTGAGGTCGTTTCGCCGCCGCCGCGTGTTGCGCTTGCGCTCGATCCAGCGTACGGCCTTGGCGACCGACGTGGCGTCGATGCAGCTGCTGTCGCGAGTGAGACGCCAATGCTCGGCCAGCGACCACAGGGCGGCGCCGTTGGCGTCCCATTCCTGGCGCTGGCTGAAGTAGAAGCCGTCGAGGTGCTGGCGGCGGACGTAGGAGCGCAGCACCTGGGCGGACTCGGAGTGGAAGCCGTACCGGTCCATGGCCGCCAGCAGGTACGCGGCGTCGCGGAACCAGAAGCGATGGTAGGTGAACGGCCCCGGCGTGACGTCGTCACCGTCGTGGAAGAGGAGGAGGTACCGGCGGTTGGCCTCCACCGCTTCGGCCAGGCGGCCGTCAGGAAGGCGCAGGCGCATCTCCCGCTCAGTGGCCGCCTGCCAGTCCCGTGCCGCCTCGTCGGCGGAGGCCACCCGGTCGACGGCGCGGGTGACCCTTCCCGCCCGTTCGCGCATCACCCGCCGCCGGGTCCGCCGCTCGGGCTCGAGAGGGATGGCGGCGCGAAGATGGGCCCCCGGCTGGAGCGGGAAGAGAAATGCGGCTTGGGCCAGCCCGGCCTCGCAGCGCAGGCGCGCCGGCAAGGCGTGGGAGCTTCGGCCCGCCATCACCGCCAGAGCGGAGTCCCCGTCGTGGAAGGTCGACGCGGCCACCGCCTGGGGCGCCACGGGCAGGAAGAGCGCGGGCCGACCGTCGACGGTGACGGTGAGGTCGTGCATCTCGATCCGCTCTATGACAGCCAATCCCTCGGGGTTGTACGGGCGGATGGCGAGGGCTGCCGTCAGAGGTGTCGACGACCGATTGACCATCTCTACAACAGCGAGGGGCTCGTCACTCCCTACGGCATAGACCCGTTCCGCCGCTTCTCCTCCCTCGACGCCCATCGTCGTCTCGACGACCGGCGTGGCCCCGACGAGCCCCTGTCGCACTTCGTCGGAGCGAGAGGGGAGATGCCAGCGGAGGCCCGTGCCGACCCACCAGTCCAGCGACCACCCGTCGAACCAGGGCGTCACGAGTCCTCGGGGGTCGACGATGGCTTTCCTCGGACAGTGCGGCGGCGCGACACCCGTCCAGTTGCGGCCTGTCATGTTGGTCGTGACCGGGAGGTGGCCGCGAGGCACGAACGCCGGCGAGCGAGGGTCGAGCTGCCGCTCGAGCCAGTACGGCCAGACCCAGTCGACTCCGAGCTGGGCCGCCCCCCGGGTGCGCACGGCACGGAAGACGGTGCGGGCGCCGACGGGCAGCAGCTCGCTGGGCAGTTGCACCTCCACCGTCTCGCCCAGTCGTTGGAAGGTGGTCAGGTGGCGGACGATGTCGTCGGTGATGCGGAGCCGCCCCATGGCTTGGCGTAGCGCCCAGGCCCGTAACTCCATAGCCCTCTACCTTCGCGCTCCCAGGGCCCGCCCACGCTCAGCGGCGAGCGCGGTGACATGGAAGGGAATCGTTCGGGGAATCGTTGAAACAGGGTCAGGGCCAGACGATCAGCGAAGGAGGACGCACTGCATGGGTCTCACCGACGTCGGACGGGTGCTTGTGGGCCTCGGCGCCTTGCTAGCCGTGCTCGGCGGTGTGCTCATTCTGGCCGGTCGTCTGGGTCTGAGCCGGCTCCCCGGCGACTTGAGCTTCGGCGGCGACTCGGTACGCATCTATGTCCCGCTGGCCACCTGCTTGCTGCTATCGCTCATTGCCACCATTGTGCTCAACGTGCTGGTACGCCGGTAAGCATCTCACCAGCCGACGTCTACGGCGAGGTGTTCAGTGGGCGGCGTCGTAGGCGGCGATGATGGCCTGGGGCACGCGGCCACGGTCGCCGAGGTTGGCGTGGCCGTTCTGGCGGGCCCATTCCCTGATGGCCTTGAGCCGCTCACGGTCGGCGGAGGACCGGGCCGGGGTCGAGCCGCCGCCCGCACCGCCGGCATCGTCCGAGGAGCCTGACCGCCTTCTGCGGCCACCGCCCGAACGCGTGCGGTCGGACGACCACCCGATCAGGCCCTGCATACTGTTTTTGAAGTCCTCGGCGTGTTCCTTGCAGAGGTCGAGGCTGTAGTCGTAGCCGTCGAAGCCGAAGGTGACCGTTTCGGCACCGTCGACGTTGTCCCCCTTCTCCGCCTTGCACCGATCACACGTCAGCTGGACGATAAGGGTCTTGGCCATGGTTTTCCTTTACATGCGGGAGCGAACCCAGTCAGCGTAGGCGAGGGGCCGCACCCAACACACGGACCGTCTCACCAGCTCATGGGCGGAGGCAGTGGATCGTCGGGCTTCCGGCTACGGAGCTCCTGTTCACGGCGCAGCAGGTCGGCCTCCCAGGCTTCGAGTTGATCGTTGTCGGGAGGCCTTGACCTCGACGAGTAATCAGGCCGGTCCTCCGGACCGACCACCCGGCGGGTCGGCCGCTCGGACGTGCCCCCTGGCCGCCACCCCGCGAAGACGGGCCTCCCGAGGGCCAGCCACGCGATGGAGCCGATGCTGGGCAGGATGACCACGATGATCAGCCACGCCATCTTGGGCAGGCTGCGAACCAGGATCTCGTCGGTCGAGATCACGTCGAAGATGCAGTAGATCCACACCGCGATCAGCACGAAGCCGATCAGTCCTCCGCCGACGAACCGGATCATGGTTTTCCCTTCCGCCGTGACACGCACTTTGCCCCGGCTGTCCGCTGCCCAAGAGTACCGACGCTGACGCCGGGCGCAAGAGGCAATACATGCCCGCTGGGCGCACGCCGATCAGTCCGTAGACTGGCCCCATCGCCCGCATCCGAGACACCACGCCGGCCTTCGAGGCCTTCGCCCGCAAAGCAGGGCTGGAGAGCCCGCTACGCCGCGAGCTCCTGTGGAAGAGCCATTACCAGGCCGCGAACGTCGACGTGTTCCGGGCGTTCGACGTGGCCACGGGCGGCGAGCAGGGCGGCATGGCGGCCATGGTCCGAGAGCTGTCAGAGGTCCGGAAGCGGGTGAAGGACGCTGGCCCGATCATGACCGAGATGATCGAGGAGATCGATCCCCGCCTGGCCGAGCTCCTCGGCTTGGCGCCCGACGCGTCCCCGGTCCACGTGCTCATGGTCGGGACGTTCACCACCAACTCGGTGGTCGGCCGACTGGGCGACGACGTCGCCGTCTTCCACTGCCTGGAGTGGTTCCAGTCGCCGGAAGGCACCCGAGTCCTCGTCGCCCACGAAGGAAGCCACGGCTGGCACCAGATCGCCTTGGAGCGGGCCGGCCAGTCGCCTCCCGCCGACGACATGGCATGGATGGTGTTCTCCGAGGGTCTGGCCACCCAGATATCGAGGGCCGCCGTCCCCGACGCCCCGGAGATCGACTACTTCTGGTACGGCCATCCCGAGGCGCAGGACTGGCTGCCGTGGTGCCAGCAGCACGTCGAAGAGCTGCGCAAGCACGTCTGGGCCTCCCTCGACATCCCCGAGGCGATCGAGACGTTCTTCGGAGGTGGCCTGGTCGACGGGAAGTGGCGGGTGGGCTACTACCTCGCCGACCAGGTGGTGGCCGGCCTGGGCAAGTCGTTGCCCGAGCTGGTGGCGATGAGCGTCGACGACGCTCGGGCCGCCGTGCGCGACGCCCTCGACCGAGGCTGAGCCGGCCGGCCCGCTAGTTGCGGGCCGCCTCGTCCTCCCATGCGACGCGTGGGGCGTCGGACCACAGGCGCTCGAGGTCGTAGAACTCGCGGGTCTCGTCGAGGAAGACGTGGACGACCAGGTCGCCGTAGTCGAGGAGGATCCACTGGCTGTCGCCCAGGCCCTCGACCCGGATCGGCTTGATCCCGCCGTCAGTCTTCAGCCGGGCCTCGACCTCCTCGGCGATGGTCTTGACCTGGCGACCGTTGCGGCCGGAGGTGATCACGAACGCATCGGTGATGGCCAGGACGGAGCCGACCTCGATGATGACCGTGTCCTCGCCGCCCTTCGCCGACGCGGCCCGGGCCGCGGTCCGCGCCCACTCGCGGACCTGGTCGGCAGTCGTCGTCATGTGCCTCCAGAGTACAGGCCGAGGTCCCGAATGCGGGCAATTGCCGGCAGGGGGACGAGGTGGTCGAGCGGGCGGCCGTCGGCCGCCCGGGCCCGGAGATCGGAGCTGGATATGTCGAGGTCCGGGATCTGCACGTGCAGGGCGCGCCACGGCGGACGGACCTCGACGCTCGGTGACCCGCTCCGCGTCACCACCACCAGCGTGGCCAGCCGGGCCACGACGTCGGGGCGCCGCCAGGTGTGGAGGTCGGCGGCAACGTCGGCCCCCACGACGAGGAACAGCTCACGATCCGGCTCCTCGGCGACCAGCTGCTCGAGGGTGTCGGCAGTGAGGGACTCACCGCCCCTGTCGATCTCGATGCCGCTCGCTTCCACACCGTCGGTGCCGGCCACAGCCGCCTCCACCACCGCCAATCGGTCGGCAGCGGGGCTGATCCGTCGCCCGGTCTTCTGCCACGGAGAGTTGGCCACCACCAGGAGGACCCGGTCGAGATCGAGAGCGTGGCGGACATTGACCGCAGCCACGAGATGACCGGTGTGGACCGGGTCGAACGTCCCTCCGAAAATCCCTAGCCTTTCGATGACGCGGTGTTCGGTGATGAAACGATTCTACGGAGCGACGACGGGGGCTCTACCCTTGTCCCAACGGCAATGACCACCGAAGCCTCGTCCTGGACGCCCAGCAGCTGGCGGGCCCTCCCTGCTGCCCAGCAGCCGGACTGGCCCGAGGAGGGCGCGCTCGACGACGTCCTCAAGCAGCTGAGCACCCGGCCGCCGCTGGTGTTCGCCGGTGAGGTCCGCCAGCTCACGTCGACCCTCGCTGAGGTGGCCGCGGGCCGCGCCTTCCTGCTCCAGGCCGGCGACTGTGCCGAGTCGTTCGAGGCCTTCACGGCGGACGCCATCCGGGACAAGCTCAAGGTGATCCTCCAGATGGCGGTCGTCCTCACGTACGGCTCCGGCGTGCCGGTGGTGAAGATGGGCCGGATCGCCGGCCAGTTCGCCAAGCCCCGGTCGTCGCCCACCGAGGTCGTCGACGGCCAGGTCCTGCCCGCCTACCGCGGCGACATGGTCAACGACATGTCCGCAGACGCCACCGCCCGCATCCCCGACCCGGGGCGGCTGCAGCGAGCCTACGACCAGTCGGCGTCCACCATGAACCTCCTGCGGGCCTTCACCAAGGGCGGGTTCGCCGACCTGAACCAGGTCCACACTTGGAACCAGGAGTTCGTTGCCTCCAGCACACAGGGGCAGCGCTACGAGCGCATCGCCGCCGGCATCGAGCGGGCCCTGCGCTTCATGGCCGCCTGCGGCATCGACCTGGCCAAGGAGGCCACGCTCCACCAGGTCGACTTCTGGACCAGCCACGAGGCCCTCATCCTCGGCTACGAGGAGGCGCTCACCCGCCAGGACTCTCTCACCGGTCGCTGGTACGACTGCTCCGCCCACCTGGTCTGGATCGGCGACCGCACCCGCCAGCTCGACGGCGCCCACCTCGAGTTCTTCCGGGGGATCAACAACCCGGTCGGCGTGAAGCTCGGGCCGACGTCGACCCCCGATGAGGTCGTCGATCTGTGCAAGCACCTCAACCCCGACCGGATCCCAGGGCGGCTCACCCTCATCACCCGCCTGGGCGCCGACCGGATCGAGGAGCTGCTGCCCCCGCTGATCCGCGCCGTGCGCGACTCCGGCCACCCCGTCGTCTGGGTGTGCGACCCCATGCACGGCAACACCTTCGTCAGTGCCGGGGGCCGCAAGACCCGCCACCTCGACCGTGTCTTGGCCGAGATCGGCGCCTTCTTTCGAGCTCACCGGGCCGAAGGCACCTGGCCCGGGGGCGTGCACGTGGAACTGACCGGCGACGACGTCACCGAGTGCCTGGGCGGAGCCGAGGAGGTGCTCGACAGCCAGCTCGACCTGCGCTACCTCACCGCCTGCGACCCCCGGCTCAACGGTCGCCAGTCGCTGGACCTCGCCTACCGGGTCGCCGAGCTCCTGCGAGGCTGAACCGCGACCGGTCGGTCGCGGGCTTGCTCGACCAGGGCGGCGAGCCGGCGAGCGGTCGAGTGCGGGATCCGGACCACCTCGTTCCAGGTGAAGCGTCCGCACAGCCATCCGGTGGCGGCCACCACGGCCGTCTCCCGCCGAGAGTCGTAGACCGGCTGGTCCTTGTGGTGCTGGCCGTCGAGCTCGACGAACAGCCCAAGCTCCGGCCACGCGAGATCCAGCCGAGCATGGGCCTCTTCGACTGGGTACTGGCGGACCGGATCGGGCAAGCCGGGCACCGTACGGACCAGCTGCACCATGAGCGTCTCCAGCAGGCTCTCCGTGGGCGGTGCACCCACGGGCCGCAGGTCGAGGGCCCGCCGGACCCTCATGGCCGGAACGTCGTCGAACGCCGCGACCGACGTGAGCCCCTTCCGCAGCGCCGACTCCAGGGCCTGCTCCCACACCAGGTCGGACAACGAACGGGTCAGGTCGACCATGGTCTGGAAGCCGTCGGTGCACGGGAGCCCGGCCACCGTCACCACCCGCTCGGGCGGCAGGTTCCGCCGGAAGACACGTTCCCGCCGACCACTTGCACTGGCAGGAACGGTCACCCACGGGCCGTCGAGGCCCACGGAGTCAAGGCCATGCAGCACGCCGGCCAAGTGGTGGCTGGCGACGCCGCCCGTCGCCATCACCACGGCCCGCGCCCGGTCGAGCTGGCTGACATCCTCAGGCCCCTCGGCCCACACCCCTCGTTCCGCTCGCCGCCATTGGCCCTTCCGCTCGCCCCATCGCAATGCAGCCTCGGTGAATCCGTCGTTCGTAAACAGCCGTCGCATCGTCGCCCTCTCGCGGTCGTGTGCACTTCCCGTTGTGATTCCGGCCAAAAAGGCCGAATTCACGACGGAAAGTGCACGAACGTGGAGGGGGAAGAGCGGTCCCGAGGCTACCGGATGCGGTAGAGGGTGCCTAGGTCGTCGGTGAGCACCAATTCGAGGGGGAGGGCGGCCTCCAGCTCGGCCCGTGAGGGGAGGAACGAGCGCCTGAAGGTGATCGCGTCGAAGTAGGCGACGTAGCCACCGCTCGCCCGCATCGCCGCCAGCTCCTCGGCGTACCGGGGGTTCGGGCGCCCGGTGAGGTAGTCATGCTTGACCGGTATGAGAGCGGAAGCCCGGCCGGTGACGAAGAACACGGCATCGACCGCGTTGGTATAGAGCGGCTCCCCCGGGTGGCCCATCACTGGCGACTGTTGGAGCGCGGCCGCCGTGTACCCGCGGCGCTGAACGCTGTCGTCGGTGAGCCCGCCGGCAGTCCAGGCGGCGGCGTCGACGACTTGGCCCAGGACGAGCACGCC
>Ga0247713_1000083_pt1 | contig 66025 bp, 55 predicted proteins | sample 21E_NmetaG_FD_189936 | JGI IMG/M metagenome (GOLD analysis project Ga0247713, IMG submission 189936) | Soil microbial communities from hillslope of Landscape Evolution Observatory, University of Arizona, Oracle, AZ, United States - 2-1-E_N | ecosystem: Engineered > Artificial ecosystem >... | reverse complement strand
GCGCCGACGACTACATCACCAAGCCCTTCGACCCGCTGGAGCTGATCGACCGGCTCAACGCGGTCATGACCCGGCCCCGACGCTAACCCCACTCCCATGCCGATGATCCAGGACATCCTCACCTCCTCGCTGCGCGGCGCGCTGGTGGCGCTCGGCGTCGACCCGGTGCCCGAGCGCATCCCCGTCGAGCGCTCCAACCGGCCCGAGCTGGGCGACTGGTCGTCCAGCGTCGCGCTGGCCGCGGCCAAGGCCAGCGGTCGCAAGCCTCGCGAGCTGGCCGACGAGCTGGTGGCCCGGATGAGCGTCGACCCGCCGGCCTACGTGGCCGAGATGAACGTCGCCGGCCCGGGGTTCGTGAACTTCCGCCTCCACGACCGCTGGCTGCACGACTGCCTCACCGAGGTGGTCACCGCCGGCGTCACCGGCTATGCCCGCCACGACATCGGCCACGGCCAGCGGGTCAACGTCGAGTTCGTCAGCGCCAACCCCACCGGGCCCCTCCACGTGGGCGCCGGCCGGTGGGCGGTCTACGGAGACGCCCTCTGCCGCCTGCTCGAGCGCTGCGGCTACAGCGTGCACCGGGAGTACTACGTCAACGACCGGGGCCTGCAGGTCGCCCTGCTCGGCGCTTCACTGGCCGCGGCCAAGGCAGGCCAGCCGGCGCCCGATGACGCCTACAAGGGCGGCTACGTCGCCGACTGGGCGGCGGAGATGCCCGACGGCGCCGAGCCGGTGGCGTGGGCCCGCCAGCGGGCCGTCGCCGACATCAGGGGGGCGCTCGGGTCGCTGGGCGTGGAGTTCGACACCTGGTTCAGCGAGCAGTCCATGGTCGACTCGGGCGCCATCGAGGCCGCCCTCACCGACCTGCGCACCTCCGGCCTGGTCTACGACCACGAGGGCGCCACCTGGCTGCGGACCACCGACCTGGGCCTGGCCAAGGACGAGGTCCTGCTGAAGACCGGCGGGGAGCCCACCTACCTGCTGGGCGACATCGCCTACCACCGCGACAAGTTCACCCGGGGCTTCACCCGCCTGATCGACATCTGGGGCGCCGACCACCACGGCCACGTCGGCCGGCTCAAGGCCGGCGTCCAGGCCCTCGGGCATGACCCGGAGGAGCTGGAGATCGTCCTCGGCCAGCTGGTCACCGTGATGAAGGACGGCGACGTCGTCCGGATGGGCAAGCGGAGCGGGAACTTCGTCGAGCTGGCCGAGGTGGTGGAGGAAGTGGGCCCCGACGTGGCCCGGCTCACCTTCCTGCTGCAATCGATCGACACCAAGCAGACCTTCGACCTCGACGCCGTGGTGTCGAAGTCGATGGACAACCCGGTCTTCTACGTCCAGTACGCCCACGCCCGGATCGCATCCATCTCCCGGGTGGCGGCGGAGAAGGGCGTGCAGCGGTACCCGCTGGAGATCGTCGACCTGTCTGGTCTGGAGCATCCCCGGGAGCTGGACCTGCTGCGAAGCCTGGGCGAGCTGCCCGAGGTCGTGGCCGACGCCTGTCGCACCCGGGCCCCGCACAAGGTCGCCACGTGGGTCCGAGAGCTGGCCGGGCGGTTCCACGGCTTCTACCACGACTGCTATGTGATGGGGGAGGGTGTGAGTCACGAGCAGACCCAGGCCCGGCTGTGGCTGGTGGAGTCGACCCGGATCGGCCTGGCCATCGGGCTGGACCTGCTCGGGGTCAGCGCGCCCGACTCGATGTGATCCACCCCCTTCCTCGTTACGTCCTGCCCGATACCGCCCGCGTGGGCCACGACGGGCGGCTGACGGTCGGAGGCCTCGACGTGCTGGCTCTGGCCGAGGAATTCGGCACGCCGGTGTTCGTCTACGACGAGGACCACCTGCGGGCCCGCTGCCGTGAGGCGGTCGCCGCCTTCGGTGACGGTGTCGCCTACGGGTCCAAGGCCTTCCTGTGCAAGGCCATGGCCCGGCTCGCGCACGAGGAGGGCATGCGGGTCGACGTGGCCACCGGGGGCGAGCTGCACGTGGTGCTGTCCGCCGGCGTGCCCCCTGAGCGGATCGTCCTGCACGGGAACAACAAGTCCCTCGACGAGCTGCGGCGGGCCAACGAGCTGGGCGTGCGGGTGGTGGTCGACTCCTTCGACGAGCTGGCCCGCCTCGAAGCGGTCTGCGAGGCGTCCGGCAGGCCCACCAGGGTCATGGTGCGGGTGACGCCGGGCGTGGAGGCCCACACCCACGAGTACGTGATGACCGGCCAGACCGACTCGAAGTTCGGACTGGGCGTGGTGTCCGGGGACGCCGGCCGGGCGGTCGAGCACTGCCAGCTCCATCCGGCGTTCGACCTGGTCGGGGTGCACGCCCACATCGGCAGCCAGATCTTCCTGCTGCGGTCCTTCGAGAAGGCGATCGAGATCCTGGCGTCGTTCGTGGAGCCCCTCGGCGTCGAGGAGCTGTGCCTTGGCGGGGGGCTGGGCGTGCCCTACGTCGAGGGGGAGGAGGCCCCCACCATCACCGAGTGGGCGGAGGTCCTGCACGCGGCGTGCTCGTCGGCCGGCATCACGGCCCGCATCACCGTCGAGCCCGGCCGGGCCATCGCCGCCGCCGCCGGCCTCACCCTCTACAGGGTGGGCACGGTGAAGGAGATCGCCGGCGTGCGCACCTACGTCTCCGTCGACGGCGGCATGAGCGACAACCCCCGCCCGGTGCTCTACGGCAGCGGCTATGAGGCCTTCCTGCCCCGGGCCACACTGGCCTCGCGGCCCCGAACCGTCACCGTCGTCGGCAAGCACTGCGAGTCGGGCGACATCGTCGTGCGCGACGCCCACGTGCCCGACGACCTGGCCGTGGGCGACATCCTCTGCACTCCGGTCACCGGCGCCTACGGCCACTCCATGGCGTCGAACTACAACAAGGTCCCCCGCCCCCCGGTGGTGTTCGTCGCCGGCGGCGAGGCCCGGGTCGTCGTGCGCCGGGAGACCCTGGACGACCTGATCCGCCTCGACACCTAACCGTTCTGGTTGCACTTGACCCCCGTATGCGCGGGGAAGTGCAACCAAAACGGGGTGGGGGGTCGTTGTACGGTGGGCGGATGGACGGGAACTCGACCGTGCGGGTCGGCGTGCTGGGGTACGGCAACGTCGGCGCGGCCGTGGTCGCCCTGATCGCCGAGAACGGCGACACCATCGCGGCGCGCACCGGTCTCCGCCTCGAGGTGGCCCGGGTGGCGGTCCGCGACGTCGCCAAGGCTCGCACCGGGTTCGCCACCTTCACCGACGACGCCGCCGGCGTGGTGGTCGACCCCGACGTCGACCTGATCGTCGAGGTCATCGGTGGGCTGCAACCGGCGAAAGACCTGGTCCTGGCGGCACTGAAGGCGGGCAAGCCCGTGGTCACCGCCAACAAGGAGCTCATGGCGGCCCACGGAGCCGAGCTGTTCGACGCCGCGGCCAAGGCCGGCGTCGACCTGCTCTTCGAGGCCTCGGTGGCCGGCGCCATCCCCCTGATGCGCCCGCTGCGGGAGTCGCTCGCCGGCGACCGGATCAAGCGGGTCCTCGGCATCGTCAACGGGACGACGAACTTCATCCTCACCCGCATGACCGAGTCGGGGCAGTCCTTCGGCGAGGCCCTGGCCGAGGCCCAGGCCCTTGGCTACGCCGAGCGTGACCCCACCGCGGACGTGGAGGGCCACGACGCGGCCGCCAAGGCGTCGATCATCGCCAGCCTGGCCTTCGGCGTGCGGGTCGTGGCCGGCGACGTCTACCGCGAGGGCATCACCGGAGTGACGGCCGACGACATCCGCATGGCCGGTCGCCTCGGCTACATCGTCAAGCTGCTGGCCGTGATCGACGACGTGGGCGGCGAGGTGGCGGTCCGGGTCCACCCGGCCATGGTCCCTGTCGCCCACCCCCTCGCCGCGGTGAGGGAGTCGTTCAACGCCGTCTTCGTCGAGGGCGCCGCCGCCGGCGAGCTGATGTTCTACGGGCGGGGCGCCGGCGGGCGGCCCACGGCCAGCGCCGCGCTCGGCGACGTCATCGACGCCGCCGCCAACCTGCGCCAGGGCACGTCGGCCGGCGTCCCGGGGCTGGCCAGCGCCCGCATCCGGCCCATGGACGACGTCCGCTCGCAGTACTACCTGTCGCTCGACGTGGCCGACAAGCCGGGTGTCCTCGAGCAGGTGGCCGGAGCCTTCGCCCGGCACCTGGTCTCGATCGTGCAGGTGCTCCAGACCGGGATGGGCGAGGAGGCCCGGCTGGTCCTGGTGACCCACACCGCCATCGAGCGCGACATGCAGGCCACGGTCGCCGAGTTGCGGGAGCTCGACAGTGTCGACCGTGTCGGCACCCTCCTCCGGGTGATCGGCGCCGAAGGGTGACGCGGCCGGGCTGGAAGGGGCTGATCGAGGAGTACCGCGAGTTCCTTCCCGTCGACGAGAACACGCCCGTCATCACCCTCCACGAGGGGGCCACGCCGCTGGTGCACGCCCCTCGGGTGTCCGAGCGGGTCGGCGCCGACGTCTGGCTGAAAGTCGAGGGCGCCAACCCCACCGGGTCGTTCAAGGACCGCGGCATGACCCTGGCCATCTCCAAGGCGGTCGAGGAGGGAGCCAAGGCGGTGGTCTGTGCCTCCACGGGCAACACCTCGGCCTCGGCCGCCGCCTACTCCACCCGGGCCGGCCTTACCTGCGTGGTGTTGATCCCCGAGGGCTACATCGCCCTGGGCAAGCTGGCCCAGGCCTTGGTGCACGGGGCTCGGGTGCTGCAGATCCGGGGCAACTTCGACAACGCGCTCGACCTGGTGCGCGAGTTGGGGGAGCGGGAGCCGGTGACGATCGTCAACTCGGTGAACCCGTACCGCATCCAGGGCCAGCAGACCGGGGCCTTCGAGGTGGTCGACGTGCTGGGCGACGCGCCCGACGTCCACTGCATCCCCGTGGGCAACGCCGGCAACATCACCGCCTACTGGATGGGCTACCGCCGCTACCAGGATGCCGGCCGCTCGACCCAGCTGCCGGCGATGCTGGGCTTCCAGGCCGAAGGGGCGGCGCCCATCGTGCTCGGCCACCCCGTCGAGAACCCCGACACCATCGCCACCGCCATCCGCATCGGCAACCCGGCCTCGTGGCGGGGGGCGGAGTCAGCGGCCACGGAGTCCGGCGGGGGGATCCACGCCGTCTCCGACGCCGAGATCCTCGCCGCCTACCGGCTCCTCGCCGGCACCGAGGCCGTCTTCTGCGAGCCGGCGTCGGCCGCCTCCGTCGCCGGCCTGCTGAAGGTGGGCGTCCCTGAGGGCACCCGCACGGTGGTGTGCACGTTGACCGGTCACGGCCTGAAGGACCCCGACCGGGCCATCGCCGAGATCGCCGTCCCGTCGCCGGTCGACGCCGACCTGGCGTCGGTACGGGCGGAGCTGGGCCTGTGACCCCCACCCGTTCTGGTTGCACCTACCCGCGTATGCGGTGGTCAAGTGCAACCAGTTCGAGGGGGGCGGCGTGAAGTACGTCGTCTGCGTCCCCGACGGCGCCGCCGACGAGCCCCTCGCCGAGCTGGGTGGCCGCACGCCTCTGGAGGCCGCCGACCTCCCGACCTTCGCCGCCCTGGCCCGCCGGGCCGAGGTGGGCCGGGCGGCGACCATCCCCGAGGGTTTCCCGCCCGGCAGCGACGTCGGCAACATGTCGATCCTCGGCTACGACCCCGCCCGCTACCACACCGGCCGGGCGCCGATCGAGGCGGCGGCGATGGGGCTGCAGCTCGACGACGACCAGGTCGCCTACCGCTGCAACCTGGTCACCGTCGGCGCCGGCGGCACCATGGACGACTTCGCCGGAGGCCACCCCACCACCGAGGCCGCGTCCCAAGTCATCCACGCCCTCCAGAACGAGCTGGGCGGCGCCGGCGTCGAGTTCCACGCCGGCGTCCAGTACCGCCACATCCTCGTCACGCCGGCCGACTGGGCCGACGCCGAGTGCACCCCGCCCCACGATCTCACCGGCAAGCCGGCGGTGTGGCCCACCGGTCCCGCGGCGTCCAAGCTGCAGGAGCTCATGGAAGCGTCCCGCGAGGTCGTGAGCAGATTCGACAGCGTGGCCGCCAACCAGGTCTGGCTCTGGGGCCAGGGCCACCAGCCCCGCCTCCCCTCGTTCAAGGAGACCTACGGCGTACAAGCCAGCATGGTGAGCGCCGTCGACCTCGTCCGTGGCCTGGGGGCGCTCACCGGCATCCGCCGGGTCGACGTCCCCGGTATCACCGGCTGGTACGACACCGACTACGAGGCCAAGCGCGACGCCTGCCTCGAAGCCCTGGCCGCCGGCGACGACCTGTTCCTCATCCACGTCGAGGCCAGCGACGAAGCGGGCCACGCCGGCGACGTCGAAGAGAAGATCCGCGCCCTGGAGAACTGGGACCGGCGCATCCTGCGCCCCCTCGTCGACGCCCTCGACATCGACGACTTCCGCCCCTGGCGACTCCTGCTGCTGCCCGACCACGCCACGCCCCTCGCCCTGCGCACCCACACCTCGGATTCGGTCCCATACCTGCTGGTCGACTCCGAGGTCGACGGCGCCGGCGGCGTCTACACCGAGCGCGGCACCGCCGACTGCCCGCCGGTTCCCGGGCACACCCTCATGAACCACCTCATCACGCAAGGCCCCTAAGTGGCCCATTTCGCAAGTTCCAGCGGCGCCTCGCCGGCTCTCGCCGCCCCGAGCGCTCGGCGATACGTCCACCGGACTCACGAAATGGACCACTGACCATCCGCGTCCTGGTCCTGGTCGACGGCGAGCACTACCCGCCGGTGGTGCGGGCCGCCATCGAGCACCTCCCGGTGCTCGTCCCGGGGGCGGAGGTGGCCGGCGCCGTCCTGCTCGGCGGCGGCGAGAAGCTGGCTGGCACCCTCGATGCCGGCGTGCCCGTGGTCGTGGGCGATACCGCCGTCGACGGCCTCACCCACGGCCTGGTCCGCTTCACGCCCGACCTGGTCTACGACCTCTCCGACGAGCCGGTCGTCGACGCCCGCCTGCGCCTCAGGCTCGCGGCGCAGGCCCTGCTGGCCGGCGTCGCCTACCAGGGGGCCGACTTCCGCATCGACCCCCCGCCTCGCCCCCGCGTCGCCACCAAGCCGACGATCGCCGTCATCGGGACCGGCAAGCGCACGGGCAAGACCGCCGTCTCCGCCCACCTGGCCCGCACGCTTGGAGAGCCGCCCGTCGTCGTCGCCATGGGCAGGGGAGGGCCGCCGGAGCCGGAGGTCATCGACCCGGCCACGTTCGACCTCTCGGCCCAAGGCCTCGTCGCCCTGGCCGAGTCGGGCCGCCACGCCGCCAGCGACCACCTGGAGGACGCCCTGACCGCCGGCGTGGTGACCATCGGCACCCGCAGGTGCGGAGGCGGGCTCGCCGGCGCCCCGGTCGACAGCACCTTCGAAGTCGGCGTCGAGGTGGCCAACGCTCGCCCCGAACGCCTGATCGTCCTGGAGGGCAGCGGCGCCGCCATCCCACCGGTCCACGCCGATGTGACCGTGTGCGTGGTGCCGGCCACCGCCGACCCCGAGCTCGTGGCCGGCTACCTGGGCGCCTACAAGCTCCTTCTGGCCGACGTCATCGTCCTCACCATGGCCGATGCCGGCGCCGGCCCCGTGCTCCAGACCGTCCGCCGGCTCGTCCCGGACACGCCTACCGTCGAGACCGTCCTGCGGCCGACACCCCTCGAGCCGATCGGCGGCCGGCGGGCCTTCTACGTGACGACCGCCCCCGAGAGCGCCGGCGCCATCCTCGTCGACCACCTCGAATCGCAACACGGCGCGACCATCATCGGCACCTCGCATAACCTGGCCCGGCGCCCACAGCTGGCGCAGGACCTCTATGGCATCGGCCAAGCAGACGTCGTGCTCGTGGAGTTGAAGGCCGCCGGAGTCGACGTGGTGGCAAGGGCGGCCCTCGCAGCGGGCCGGGATGTGGTTTTCTGTGACAACCGGGTCGTCACCATCGGAGGCGATGGCACATTCGAGATGCTGGTCCAGCAGGCGGCCAACCTGGCCGAAGAGCGGTTTGACGCACGGGGCAGTGAGGGTGCCCTGATGGGACGGATGCAGCGATGAGAGCGGTCACCCGCCACGTTGTCGTCTCCGACAACGAATACGAGCTCCCCTACTCCAAGGGGTTGATGGCGTCGGCCATCATGGCCACCGGGCTGGCGCCGGCCCGGGCCTTCGGGGTGGCCGAGGTCATCGAGGACCGCCTGGGGGAGTCGGGCGCCCCCTCGATCACCCGCCAGCAGCTCAACGACCTGGCCCTCGACGTCATCCGCACCGAGGTGGGCGATCGCTACGCAGAGTCGTTCGCCAACTGGCAGATGGTGCAGCGCCTCGACATCCCCCTGATCATCCTGCTTGGCGGGGCGACGGGCGTGGGCAAGTCCACCATCGCCACCATGCTGGCCAGCCGCCTCGGCATCACCCGGGTCATCCCCACCGACGCCGTGCGCGAGGTCATGCGGTCGATGTTCACCGCCGAGCTGTTCCCCACCCTGCACACCTCCTCCTTCGACGCCGCCAACCTGCTGCGCAACCCCCTGCCCCGCAACGCCGACCCCGTGATCATCGGCTTCCGGGAGCAGACCTCGGCGGTCAGCGTGGGTATCAACGCCCTGATCCAGCGGGCCATCGACGAGGGCACCGACCTCATCCTGGAAGGCGCCCACCTGGTGCCTGGATTCCTTGACTACGGGCGGTTCAAGGGCAAGGCCGTGGTCGTGCCCCTGGTCGTCACCGTCGACGAGGTCGACGTCCACCGCAGCCACTTCCTCCAGCGGGCCCGGGAGGCGCGGAACCGGCCGTCGGAGCGCTATCTGGAGCTCTTCGACAACATCCGCAAGATGCAGCGCTACGTGAAGTCGCTGGCCCTTCAGCACGGTGTGTCGATCGTCCCCTCCTACAACCTGGACGCCACGCTTTCCCAGATCATCGACCTCGTGGTCGGCCAGGCCATCGAGGCCGTGCCCGAGGCCGATACCGAGGCGACTCCGGCATAAGCGCAGGCCCTGGTTATTGGCTGTATGCTGATGGTGCTGAATCCCCGGCGCTCCCAGGCTCAGTAGCGGCGCCCCTGGCGGTCGTCACACGGCCGGACTGCTGGCCTGGCCACCGGTGATGGCGCCCTCTCCTTCCGTCCGACTTGCCGGCCCCCAGTCCCCTGGGCCGGCACGCACACTTCCCAGCCCCTTGGAGGCGAAGCAATGACCGAGGCAGCAGCCCGGTGACGATCGTGCCCCAGCCGCCGCTCGAGCGGTCGGTCCTCGAACGCAAGGAGCGCGACGAATTGGCGACGATCGCCGCGGCGATGGGCGTGAAGCCGTCGGCCCGGGCGTCGAAGTCGACCCTGATCGACCAGATATTGCGGGAAGCCGGCATCGAGACCGCCCCCGAGGAGAAGCCGCGCCGGGCGCGGGTCAGCAAGGCCGCAGCCGCCGCGGCCGCAGCGGCGGCCGCCAACGGCGCCGAGCAGGCGTCGTCGCCGGTCGACGTGACCGAGGCGGAGCCGGAGGCGCCGGCGCCGGCGGCCGAGGCACCTGACGCGGCACCCAAGACGGAGCCGCCCCCCGCCGTTGTCGAGGCCATCGTCGAGGCGCCCCCGGCCCCTAACGGCAGCACACCGGTCGACGTCCAGACGGACGCGGAGCCGGCGCAGGACACCCCTGACACCGGGAACAACGCGGCAGAGAGCACCACCCGCACCGACGACCGGCCCCGGGAGGCCGCCCCCCGGCCCGATCACCGGCCCGGCGGCCAGCAGCCCTTCGAGGGAGATCCGGCCAACCGCCGGGGCCGGCGCCGGCGCGGCCGCGAACGGGGCGAGCGCGATGTCACCGAGCAGCGCGGCGGGCAGCCCGAGCCGCAGTTCCAGGGCGAGCCCATCCCGGTGGAGGGCCTGCTCGACCTGCGCGAGGAGGGCTTTGGCTTCCTGCGCACCAACGGCTACCTGGCCAGTCAGCACGACGTGTACGTGTCGCTCAGCCAGGTCCGGCGCTTCGGCCTCCGCAAGGGCGACACCATCAAGGGTGCCAGCCGGCCGGCCAGCAGCAGCGAGAAGTACCCGGCCCTGCTGCGCATCGACACGGTGAGCGACATGACGCCCGACGAGGCCCGCCAGCGCCCCCGGTTCGAGGATCTGACCCCGCTCTTCCCCGACGAGAAGCTGCGCCTGGAGATCCCTGGCGAGGCCGGCAACATGGTCGCCCGCATCGTCGACCTGGTGTCGCCCATCGGCAAGGGGCAGCGGGGCCTCATCGTCTCACCGCCCAAGGCGGGCAAGACCACCGTCCTCAAGCAGATCGCCCACTCCATCGAGGTCAACAACCCCGAGGTCCACCTGATGGTGCTCCTGGTCGACGAGCGGCCCGAGGAGGTCACCGACATGCGCCGGTCGGTCAAGGGCGAGGTGGTCGCCTCCACCTTCGACCGGCCCTCCGACGAGCACACCCAGGTGGCCGAGCTGGCCAGCGAGCGGGCCAAGCGCCTGGTCGAGATGGGCAAGGACGTGGTGATCGTCCTCGACGGCATCACCCGCCTGGCCCGGGCCTACAACCTGGCCGCGCCCACCACCGGGCGCATCATGTCCGGCGGCCTGGCCACCGACGCTCTCTACCCGCCCAAGAAGTTCTTCGGCTCGGCCCGGAACCTGGAAGAGGGCGGCTCCCTGACCATCCTGGCCACCGCCCTCATCGAGACCGGCTCGAAGATGGACGAGGTCATCTTCGAGGAGTTCAAGGGCACGGGCAACATGGAGCTGCGGCTGGACCGGCGCTTGGCCGAGCGCCGGATCTACCCGGCGCTCGACGTCAACGCCAGCTCCACCCGCCACGAGGAGCTGCTGTTCGCCCCCAGCCAGCTCCACCAGGTCTGGAAGCTGCGCCGGGTGCTCAATGCCTTGGAGCCCGGCGCCGGCCTCGAACTGCTCATGGACAAGATCAAGCACACCAAGAGCAACGACGAGTTCCTCAGCGAGATCGCCAAGGCGCCGTAGCTGCTCAGCCGTTGATGCAGGCGATGGTGGGGCTGCACTGGGCCGGGTTGCCGTTCCCAAAGGCCCGGTTGCCTCCGCCGTCGGTGACGCCGGCGACGGCGAAGATGCCCAGGTTGGCGTTGTAGACCGCCGTGTTGCGGGCGACGGTGGTCGAGGCGCTGTTGATCTGAAGGCCGTTGCCGCCGTTGCTCGAGACGAAGTTGTCCGACACGAGCGTGGAAGTCGGTCCGTTCTCGATGGTGATGCCCGAGAACGTGTTCTGGCTGGACTGGTTCCGGACCACCTGGGTCCCCGTCGACCTCCCTCGCACCAGGATGCCGGTCGAGGCGTTGTTGACGAGTGTGTTGCCGGCGACCACGGTGGTGGCGCTGTCGAGAACGAAGATCGCCGGCGTCTTGTGCCGACCATTGACGGTGTTCCCCTCGATACGGGTGCCTGACCCGTTGCTCACATTGATCGAGGCGGCGTTGCCGATCCTGGCCGCCCCGTCGATCTGGTTGCCGATGACCTGGTTGTTGACGAACGGTCCCGGGTTGCTCGGGAATGCCCCGATGCTGATGCCGTTCTGTCCGAGGTCGCTCATCCTGTTGCCGCGGATCACGTTGTTGTTACCCGAGAGGAAGACGCCGGCCCCGTTGCCGGCGAAGAAGGCGTTGTTCTCCACCAGGTGACCGTTGCCGCCCATCTGGATGCCGCTGAACTGGGTTGTGTTCACGATCACGTTGTCCGTGACCCGGGCGCCCGACGTGCCCGTGCTGATGCGGATGCCCAACCCGTTCCCGTCCAGGGTGAGCCCGGTCAGCGTGGTGTTGTTGGCGCCGGGCTGAACCTCCACGCCGGCGTCGAAGCCCCGGATCACCCCGTTCCGGACGGTGACGCCGGTCCGGTTCTGCCCCACGATGACGCCTCGGAAGTTGGCACCCGACGGCGCCGGCCCACTGATCGTGTGACCGCCGAGGTCGATGGTCACATTCGAGGCATTGACGAACAGGCCGTTGCCTGGGCAGTTCAGGTTGTGGTCCAGCGTCATGCTCGCCGTGAGCGACTGCCCGCAAACCGCGTTGGCGTGCGCGGCCATCGGGACCAGCAAGCTGGCCCCGATCCCCGCCGTTACCGCGCCGACCAACCGCCGCACCCCTCGCCCGCCCATGCGTCGCCCTCCGACTCGCCGTGTTGTCAGGGCGCATCTTGAGCCGGCGTCCCACCCGTGCCTCCAGGAACGTCGCAGGTAAGCACGGCTCAGTCCGGGCGGCGCACCCTCGCCGCCCACTCCCACAGACGCCGGAGCTGGCGGATGGACGGCGCGTCCTGGCCCCGGGGGGCGTCACCGGTCGTGAGGTTGGTGGGCACGATTCCGCCGGCGCCGGCCGCATCCCGCCGGAACCGGGCCCAGCGGCGGGCGCGGGGGTCGTCCCTGAGCGCCTCACCGGCCAGCACCGGGCCCGCGCCCTGACCGTCCACCCAGCCGACGAAGGCCTCCACGTCGGAGCCCCCTCCGATGCCCAGCACATGCCGGGTGTCGGGGTCGGCGACGGGTGGCACACCTCGCCGGTGGCGGTCTGGGTGCAGCACCACGTCCACCAGGGCGTCCGGCGAGCGCAGGTCGGACCGCAGGAAGTAGAAGTCGGCGCCGGCGTCGGCCATGCGGTGGCGTAACCCGTCGTGCAGGTAATGCCCGGTGACGACGATCACCAGTGGCCGGTGCGGCGCGGCACGTTCACGGATCCGGCGGACGACGGCGACGCCAGGGAACTGGTCGCCGTGCCGTGCTTCGTCGGCGGCGTCGACGACGACCACGTCGACGCAGCCCCAGTCCCCCTCCCATGCCAGGGCGCCATTGTGGTCCAAGGCCTCGACCAGCTCGACGCCGGCCGCCCCGGTCAGCGCCTCGACGAAGCCGGGAAGGGTGAGCCGGTTGTCGTCGACCACGACCACCCGGGTCACGTCTCGATCCTCCGCAGCCGTTCCTCCACCTCCTCCAGCCTGTGGGCCGCCAGCCGGGCCAGTCCGCCGTCGAGGTGGGAGCCGAGCCGGCCCAGCTGGTCGAGGGCGTCCTTGCGGGCCTGGCGGACGAGGCCGACCACCGACTCCCGACCCTCCAGGAAGGCGGCCCGCTCCGCGTCCTCGTCCACTGCCTGGACGTCGCGAGCGTGGCCGGCGGCGGCTCGTTCCATGGTCACGGAAAGGTGCAGCAACGGGAAGAAGGGAAAGACGCTGTAGATCACCGCCGCAGCGGCGGCACGGCCGTTGAGCGCCGAGGGGAACGGGAAGACCAGCAGGCCAAACGCGGTGACGCCGGCGATGGAGGCAGGCACGAGCCAGCGCCAGCGGCCCAGCGACCTCCAGTAGTAGCCCCCCAGGAACGACAGAAGGAGGAGCGCCGCCGCGAACGGGAGCGCGGGCTGGCCGTCGGGCTTGAGCGCGCCGGTTACCTGCCGGCTGAGCAGGGCCAGCACGAATCCGACCCCAATCGCCGCCACGTACACGCCAAGCCGTGCCCGCGGCCCCTGGGCGACGGCACGCCGGTGCGAGAGGAACCCGGCGACCACACACAGCGCCACGCCGGCGGCCATCGCCGGCGCCCGCACCGCTCCCATCACCGGGAGCACCCAGGCCAGGACGGTCGCCGCCACGTAGTAGTAGGCAACGGCCGCAGGGTCCAGCGGCGCCGGCGACACTCGCCGGTCGGCGGGGACGACGAGGGAGTAGCCGCCGACGTCGAGGCGGAGCTCCTGGCCGGGCAGGTGCGGCTGGTCCGGATCCTGGCGGCGGACCGCCACCGGACCCCGGAGGGGGAGCACGTCGAGCGCCCGCTGCAGCTGGCCCACCTGGGTGACGCTCAGCAGGGTGGTGCCGTGGCCCTCCTCGATCCCCAGACGCACGAGCCGGGAGAGGTCGGGATGGGCATTGTGGAGCCGCTCCCACTCCAGCAGCGCGACCTGGAGGTACGCCGCCTCCTGCGACGTGCTGGTCCCCAGCTGGCTCTTCCACCCGTCGGCCAGCCGCCACAGTGCCGAGCCGGACGCCGGCCGGCCGAGCACCGGCACCAGGCCCTCGATCACGTCCACCGCGGAGCTGGCGCCCATAGCGACGTCGTTCTGGCCGGCGAGGTAGGCCCGACGGCGGGCGGCGGCCAGGAACCGGCGCCGCTCGTGTTCGGCACGGCCGTCGAGGTGCTGGCAGTACCGGTAGAACGCCATCCCGACGGTGGCAGCGAGCACGACCCAGACCACGCCGATGACCTGGACCGGCTTGGCCACGACCATGCCGGCGAGGGTCGTGGATGCCAGCAGGGAGGCGGGCACCACCAACGACCGCCAGCCCATGCGGACCCCTGCCTCGACGGCCAGCGGGACGGCGACGAGGACGGCGAGATCGGCCTGGCCGCTCGCCGGAAGGGGCGAGAGTGTCCAGAAGGCGGCGTCCAGGGCGTCGACGGGAAGTCGCCAGCGCAGCCCGAAGTCGTCCCGCCGGCGGAGGATGAGCCAGATCGTGATGTCGAGGGCGACGAACAACGGCAAGGCGACGCGCCAGGCCCCGGTGCCTTCGGACGCCGCCCCGGTGTGTTCCAGCACCTGGTTGGCGCGCACGGTGAGCCGGTAGGCCAGGTGCAGCGTCGGGCGGATCTCGAGCATGCCGCGCGCGTAATAGCTCTCGATCCGTCCACCGCCGTTCCCCATCGCCCAGATGTTTTATCAACTGCGCGTTTCTCACGCATTGAAGCGCGCGGGTCGCGGCCATGACGATCGGACCGTGAGCCAGGATCTTGCCAGCGTCCTCACTGACGCCCGGCGGGCCGCCGGCCTGAGCCAGGCACAGCTCGCCCGGCGGGCCGGCATCTCGGCCAGCTACCTGTCCCGGATCGAGGGCGCGGCGTGGGAGCGGGGCGGCCCCTGGCCGGCAGACGGCGTGCTGCGGGCCCTGGCCCGGGCCCTCAACCTCAGCTCGACGGAGCTCCTCGCCCTCCGGCAGGCGGCCCGGGCGCGCGTCGAAGCGCCCGCCCGGGCAGCATCCGGGGCACGGACCGGCCTGCGCTCGCCGTACGCGGTGAGCGTCGGCAAAGAGGCGGTGGACGCCGCCGCCCGAGGCGTGGTTGCCCGGAACCCGACTGACGGCGCGCTGCGGTCGGCCCAGGTGTTCACCGTGGTCGGCGAGAGTCTGCCGTCCTATCTCGACGACCTCGGCTCGGCCATGGCCGCTCGTCCTGACGCCATCCTCTACCGGGTGTGCTCGGCGGATCGGCACAGCCTGGGCCACGCCCGGGTGACCGTCGACACGCTGGCCGGCGGCCGGCCACCGGAACGCGCGGTCAACGTTCGTACCCGCTTCACGTTCGCCAACCCGTTGGTCCTCGACGTGCTGATCGGTGACAACGAGGCGTTCCTCGCCGTGCCGGACCGTCGGGGTCACCCGCACCTGCGGGCGGGCATCGTGGTCGACGACCCCGACTTCGTCGCCGCCCTGCGGGCGTGGTTCGACGAGTCGGTGTGGGACCCGCCGGCCGGGTACGCAGACCTGCGCGCCCGACCGGTCGACGACGCCTTCGCCGCCATCGACGTATGCCTGTCCGGGGCCGAACAACCCTTCCTGAGCGAGATCGCCGAAGCGCCTTAGCGCTACCCTGCCTACCGTCCGGTTCGACTGAAAAGGGCGGTATGTACAACCTCTCGGAGTTCGCCTTCAGCGACATGGTCGACTGCGGGGCGTGGCTGCGGAGGATCGCGGAGGCGGCTAGCAGCATGGAGGAGGCGGCCGACCTCGTCGTCTCCTACCTGTTCCAGTCCCTGCGCGACGACGCCGGCGACCCGGCGTGCGCGCTCGTCCGGTGCTTCGTCACCCTGCCCTTCGGGGAGTTGGAACCGGAGCTACAGGAGGCTGGCCGCCTGGCGCTGGGCCACGACCCCCCGGCCACGACGAAGTCGCTGACGCTGCTGGCCACCGCCGGCCGCCTTCCCGCCTGGAACGATCGGCGCCAGTCCACCGGCCATCGGGCCATCCCGTTGGACAGTGAGCAGATGATCGCCCAGTCGCCGATGGTGTCGCGGCTCATCACCCAGTTCGGCCTCGACGTCGGGACGCTGCTCGAGCCGGCGCCCGACCCGGACCTCATCCTCGACCTGGAGCAGCGCACCTACAACGTGTTCCACGTCGTCGAGGCCGCCGGCTCACCACACGTCCCAGCCCAGGAGCGCTTCGTCGTCCCCTTCGGCATCAAGTCGGTGCTCGGCTTTGGCGGCATCCTGCCGGGCGGGAAGCTGCTGGCCTTCATCCTCTTCACCACATGCACGATCCGGCCGGAGACGGCGTCGCTGTTCAAGACCCTGGGCCTCACGGCCAAGCTCGCCGTCATGCCGTTCGCCCTAGGGCCGATCTTCGCCGCCGGCACCGCCACGGCCCTCCCCGCCGAGGTCGACGAGGAGACCCTGGGTGCCCGCCTGGCCGCCCTCGAGCAGTTGCTCGACGTCTACGAGTCGACGGCCGCCGAGCAGGCCCACAAGCTGGAGCTCGCCCTCTTGCAGCTGCGGGAGGCCGACGAGCGGTTCCGCGCCCTGGTCCAGAACTCCTCGGACCTCATCACCGTCGTCGACCGCAACAGCCGCATCTCCTACCAGAGCCCGTCGCTGGCCACCGTGCTGGGTTACCCGGCCGGCAGCAGGCAGGGCACGGACTGGATGGAGTTGGTCCACCCCGACGACCGGGCGTCGTTCCGGACCCAGCTGCAGGACGTGATCGATCTCCGCCACCCCGCCGGCGGGCGGTGGGAGACCCGGTTGCACCACGCCGACGGCACCTGGCGCGACGTGGAGATCCGTACCGAGAACCTGCTCCTAAACCCGGCGGTGGCGGGGATCGTCCTCAACGCCCGGGACATCAGCGGGCACAAGAGGACCGAGTTGGCCCTGGCTCAGGCCCGTGACGAGGCGCTCGCCGCGTCCAAGGCCAAGTCCGGTTTCCTGGCCGTGATGAGCCACGAGATCAGGACGCCGATGAACGGGGTGATCGGCCTCACTGGGCTCCTGCTCGACGGCCCGCTGAGCGAGACCCAGCGCCACCATGCCGAGGGGGTACGGGCCTCGGGCGAGGCCCTGCTCGGGATCATCAACAACATCCTGGACTTCTCCAAGATCGAGGCCGGCCGCCTCGAGCTGGAGGCGGTGGATTTCGACCTGCGCCAGGCTGTCGACGACGTCGCCGGCCTGGTGGCCGAGCCGGCGAGGGCGAAGGGCCTCGAGCTGGTCGTCGACTGCCGGCCCGAGCTGCCGGCGAGCCTGCGCGGCGACGTCGGGCGGCTGCGCCAGATCCTGCTCAACCTGGCCTCCAACGCGGTCAAGTTCACCCAGGCCGGCGAGGTCGTCCTGCGAGCTTCCCTGGCCGCCGGGGAGCCGGCGCCCGGGCAGGTGTTGATCCGCTTCGACGTCACCGACACCGGCATCGGGATCGACCCCGCCATGGCCAACCGCCTCTTCGATCCCTTCGCCCAGGCCGACGCGTCGACGACCCGCCGCTTCGGGGGAACTGGGCTCGGCCTGGCCATCTGCCGGCGCCTTGCCGAGGCCATGGGCGGTGGCATCGGCCTCGACAGCCGGCCCGGGAACGGCGCCGACTTCTGGGTCCAGCTGCCGTTCTCCGTCGCGGGGCAGACGGTGTCGCCGGCGGCGGGGGAGTCCCTGGCCGGCCGGCGGATCCTGGTGGTCGACGACAACCGGACGAACCGCCTGGTCCTGTCGAGCCAGCTCCGGGCCTGGGACGTCGTCGTCGACCAGGCCAAGGACGCCCAGGAGGCCCTGGAGCGTCTTCACCTGTCCGTAGCCGGGGCCGGACCCTACGACGCTGCCATCGTCGACATGGACATGCCCGGGATGGACGGGATGGAGCTGGCCCGCCAAGTCCGTGCCGATCCCGATGTCGGCGGGACACCGCTGCTCCTGCTGTCGTCGGTGCCGGTCGAAGCCGATGCCGCGGCGCGGGCCGGCTTCGCCGCCCGGCTCATGAAGCCGGTGCGGTCGGGGCAGCTCGGCAAGGCTCTGGCCCACGTCATGGCGCCGGCGCAGGAACCGCAGGCGGCGACCGTGGCGCCGGCCCTTGAGACCCCTTTCCCGTCGAACTCGCGGGGCACGGTGCTCGTCGTCGACGACCACACCATCAACCAGGAGGTGGCCAAGGGGATCCTCGCCAAGCTCGGGTACCGCTGCGACCTGGCCGGCGACGGGGTGGAGGCCCTGGCCGCGCTGGAGCGCCGGGCCTACGACGCGGTGCTGATGGACTGCCGCATGCCTCGGATGGACGGCTTCGAGGCCACGGCCGAGATCCGCCGGCGGGAGGCCGGCGGTCGCCGCGTGCCTATCGTCGCCATGACGGCGAACGCGCTGGTGGAGGACAGGGACAGGTGCATGGCCGCCGGCATGGACGGCTACCTCGCCAAGCCGGTCAAGGAGCAGGAGCTGCGATCCATCCTCGACCACCTCCTCTTCGGCGTCGAGACCAGCCCGGCGCCGGCCGGCGATGCCGGGCCGGCGCCCGTCGACGGCAACGGCGTCCTCGACCTCGAGCAGTTCGCCCTCGTGCGGGCGTTGGGCGACTCCGCTGTGCTGCGCACGTTGGTGGAGCAGTACCTGCAAGACGCCGCCGTCCAGGTGGACGCCCTCAGGCGCATCGCCGAGGGCAGCGAGCCCGAGCCCTTGCGGGCTGCGGCGCACGGCCTCAAGGGCAGCTCCGCCACCATGGGCGCCAGGAGCGTGGCCGCGGCGTGCGAAGCCTTGGAGCGAGCGGCGAGCGAGGGTCGGATGCCGGCGCGAGAAGCGCTGGAACGCGTGTCGGTCGAGCTCGACCGCGCCGCCGAAGCGATGCGGTCCCACTTGGCCTAGGCAGGAGACGGCAGACTCTCGGCGTTGGAACTGCTGATCGCTCGGAACCCGGACAGTGAGAGCACGCTGCCGTACCTGCTGCGGCTGCCGATCGGCGCCGGCCTGGTGTTCCGCACCAAGGACACCTGGCCCCGCACCAGTGCCCTGTACTGCCACCCGGTGCCCGACGTCGAATGGCCAGAGGAGCCCGACATCGTCGAGCGGGTGCCATTGCGAGCCTGCACCCGGCGGGGGGCGGCGATCGACGTGGTGGCCGACCGCGCCCGCGAGCAGCGCTCCCAGATCGTGTTCACCAACGCCCGGGGCCGGCAGATGGTGTTCTGGCAGTCGCCCCGTACCCGCAAGCAGGCCCGGCCCGACGTCCGCCTGCCGGGCGCCCGGGCCGCAGGCATCGCCGAGCTGGAGATCCTCGTCGACGCCCACGAGAAGTACCCGTACGCCTTTCCGGGCCAGCAGGTCCGCACCGTCCGGCGCGGCCTGCCGTGTGGTGACTACGCAGTGGCCGCCGGCGGGAGGCTGATCGCCTCGGTGGAGCGCAAGTCGGTGGCCGACCTGGTCGCCAGCCTGGTCAACGGCCGGCTGCGGTACGCCCTCGGCGAGCTGGCCGCCCTGCCCCGGGCCGCAGTGGTGGTGGAGGACCGGTACTCGGCCATCTTCGCCCTCGATCGGGTGCGGCCGGCGCAGGTCGCCGACGGGCTGGCCGAGCTCCAGGTGCGCTGGCCGACCATCCCCATCGTCTTCTGCGACAACCGCAAGCTGGCGGAGCAGTGGACCTACCGCTACCTGGCCGCGGCCCACAGCTGGGCCGAGGCCGAGCGGGCGGCGGTCGAACGGATCGGCGCCGGCGAAGATGGGGGCGCCGCCGGCGCGCCGGTGCCGGCGCCCTCGACCGCCGAAGTTCGGGCGTGGGCCCGGGCCAATGGGCTGGCCGTGCCCGACCGGGGCCGGCTCCGCCCGGAGATCCACCAGGCGTGGCGGGAAGCTCAGGGCTGACGGAGGACGAAGTCGTGCATGCCGGGGACGGTGAAGGCCAGGAGCCCCTTCTCCGGAGCGTACGCCAGGCCCTTGTCGATCACCTCGTCACGGGCCACGGAGATGTCTGACGTCCGGCGCTTCCCGAGCGACCTGGCGATCTCCCCGACAGGGGCGGCACCGCCGCCGCCGAGCGTGGCCAGCGCCCTGAGCAACACCCGTTGGGCGGGGGTGGCGCGCTCCCATCGAGACCGGTACAGGCCGTCGTCGACCTCCCGCCGGGCCTCGGCCAGCCCCAGCTCCACATCGTCGAGGGAGATCGGGCTCCGGACGGCGACGTCCCAGACGTGCTTGCCGATGGCCTGGATGAAGTACGGGTAGCCGCCGGCCGCGGCGAGGGCCGGCCCAAGCCCGTCCTCACCCCACTCCACGCCCCGCTCCCTGGAGGGCACTGTCAGGGCGTCCCGAGCCGCAGGATCGTCCAGGAGCCCGATGGGCCGGTAGTCGTACAGGCGCTCGGCGTAGCTCGTCGCTTCGGCGAGCTGCGCCGGCAGGGAGGGCAGGCCGGCGCCGACGACGGCCACCGGCAACGGCACCTCGGCCTGGCCGATGAGGTGCACGGCGGCGTTGAGGGCCGCCATGTCCTGAGAGGTCGCCTCCTGGAGCTCGTCGATCAGGACGATCACCCCGGTCCCGAGGTCACGGGCCGTCTCGCCAAGGGTCTCGAACAGCGCGGCGAGGTCCTCCGACAGCCGCCCGGAGTCGGCCACCCCGGGTATGGGCTGGACGTCGACCCCCAGGCTGACGTTCCCCGACGGGTCCACCTTGACGGAGAACGCCTTGAAGACACCCAGGAGCCGGCGCAGGCGGTGCTCCGGGTAGCGGCCCGTCGCCGTGCGCAGCCCCCGCAGCAGCGACTGGCTGAGGGCGATGGAGAGGGAGCTCGACGCGCTGGCCTCGACCTTGGCGGAGATCCAGCCACGGGTGCTGACCTGTTCGAGCAGCTCGTTGAGCAACACCGTCTTGCCGACGCCCCGCAGCCCGCTGAGGATCCAGCTCCGGTCTCCTTCGCCGAACTCCTCGGCTCGGCGGCGCAGCACGTCGAAGGCGACCAGGATCTGCTGGCGGCCGGCGAGGAGCGGCGGTCGACGACCGGCTCCCGGCCGGTACGGGTTGATGACGGCGTCGATATAAGAGTGTATCAGTACGTATAAGAGTTTCGCTTATATCGCCTTAGATGTCTTTATACGCCCCGTGCGACCGGCCCGGGAACACCCGACCCACTCCCACGGTTGAGCGCCCTGAGGCGAGGGACCCCGGTCGACCGGTATCCTGGAGGCCTCGACGAGGAGATCGCCATGAAGACTGCCACCCACCCCGACTACGTGACCGCCAGCGTCCGCTGTTCCTGCGGCAACACGTTCACCACGCGCTCGGTGAAGTCCGAGCTCCGCGTCGAGCTGTGCAACGAGTGCCACCCCTTCTTCACCGGCAAGCAGAAGCTGGTCGACACCGGTGGCCGCGTCGAGCGCTTCGAGCGCCGCTACGGCGCCCGGAAGGGTCAAGCGGCCAAGAAGTAGCCGCACGCCGGCGCTGGCGTAGCCTGGCGGGTATCTCCAGCCTGTCCACACCACCGCCCCGGCGGCATAATCGGGCCAATTGGGTCGGATTGAGAACGCTGCGCCAGATCCCGAAGGTGGTCGGCCGCACCGACGCCGGCGAGACCATCTACGAGGTGCGGTCGGCCCGGCTCGTGCTCCGGGATGAGGCCGCCCACTTCAACCGGCTGGTGCGCTGCTCGAAGTGTGGGCGGGAGGTGCCCGGCCGAGCAGTGCTGGGGCCGGTCGACCTCGAGCAACCACCTCAAGCCGTGCTGTGCAGCGACTGCGTCGAGGCGGCCACCGAGACGTCGAGGCGGCCGGATGCGCCGGCGTTCGCCGGCGTCGACCGCGAGTCCGCTCCCGTCGCCGTGGACGAGCCGGCGCTGGCCGACGCCCAGGCGCAGATGGATCTGGGTCCCGAGGCGCTGGTGGACGAACCGCTGGACGAGCAGGACGTGGCCGAGGAGCCGGCGCCGGTCCCGGAGCTGGAGGACGGGGAGCGTGTGCCCGAGGAAGAGCTCGCAGAGGACGACGAGCCGCTCGGGGCGCACGAGTGGGAACCGCCGGCGGTGGAAGCGGGCCAGTTCCTGCCGGACGCCGGCCTCGGGGACGACGAGCCGTCGGCCGAGGATCCGGTTCTCATCGCCGACGCCGGCCCGGACGGCCAGGAACCGCCCGCCGGGGACGATCCCGTTGCCCCTTTGGGCGGCGGTGAACCGCCGAGCGAGGCCCCGGTGGTCGTCGACCAGCCCGCCGCCGGCGCCGACCCGCTCCGGGTGGCCGCCCTCGAGGAGACGATCCAGCGCCTGGCCGAGCGTGCCGACGCCCAGGCCAGCCTGCAGGCCGCCACGCAGGCCCGGCTGGACGAGGTGGCCACGGCCCTGGAAGCGGCGCGGGGCAAGAAGGACGTCGACAAGCTGCGCCGGCGGCTGGACCAGATGGCGGAGCAGCTGGAGCGGTTGCAGGGCACCGTCGACGCCGAGTGGGCCCGGGCGAAGTCGGAGACCGCCACGCTGGGCAGGGCGCTGACCGAGCTGGGGGAGCGGGTCCTGCGCTTGGCCGAGCAGGCCGGCGCCGCCGTCGGGGTCGACGACGAGCGGCTGGCGGCGGTCGAGGAGCGGCTGGACGAGGTGGCGGCCGGCGTGGCCCGGGCGATGGAGACCCAGCGAGAGGAGCTGCAAGTAGGGCTGCGCGACGGCTTGGCCGAGGTCCTGTCGGCGACGCCATCTGCGCCTGCGACCGACGACCACGACAGCCGGATCCGGGCCCTCGAGCGCCAGATCGGGCAGAGCCGGGCCGAGATGTCGGAGCTCAACGAGCTGCACGCCGCGCTCGACGCCGGCCTCGGCACGCTCAGGGGTGAGCTCGGCGAGGTCCGGACCGGGCTCTCCAGGCTGGCCGACAGCAAGGCCGACCTCGACGACCGGCTGGAGACGTTCGTGCGGATGTCGCTGGTGCCGGAGGGGGACAAGGGCCGCAAGGCCAAGAAGGCGGCCGAGTCCACCCTGGGAACGCTGTCGGCCGCGGTCCAGGACCTCATCCGGGAGCAACGTCAGCTCAAGGATGCGGTGACCAACTTGGAGCAGCTCTCGGATGCGGCGACGGCCGCCGCCGCCCGGGCGTCGATGCAGGCGTCGTCGCTCGGCCCGGTGCGCAGCGACGTGAAGCTCCTCCACCAGGAGCTCCTCGAGCAGCAGGATGCGCTGGACCAGCTCCGCCGCACCGTCGAGCGCCTCCGCCAGCCGCCCCGGTCGACCCCGGCCGCCCCGCCGGCAACCAAGCGGCCGGCGACCAAGGCCGCCAAGGGGTCGGCCAAGGCCACCGCCACCACCAAGGCGGCGCCGGCCAAGAAAGCGGCCGCCAAGGCGGCGCTGGCGAAGGCGGCCGCGGAAACGGCGCCGGCGGCCAAGCGGACGCCCCGAGCGAGGAAGGTCTAGCCGGCGGGCTTCAGCATGTAGCCGGTCGCCCGCACCGTGCGGATCATGCGGGGGCCGTGGGCCTCCAGCTTGCGCCGCAGCGAGCTCATATGGACCTCGAGGAGGTGGTTGTCGGCCTCGCCGGCCCACACCTGGGCCAGCAGCTGCTCCTTGGGCACGATGCGCTCCTTGTTGCGGATCAGGACCCGCAGCAGCTTGAACTCCGTGGCGGTCACCGACACCACCTGACCCGCCCGGGTCACGGACTGGGTGTCCTCGTCGACCACCACGTCGCCGCACGCCGACACCCGGGGCACGGCCCGCCCGCTGCGCCGGAGGACGGCCTTGACCCGCCACGACAGCTCCTCGGGATCGAAGGGCTTGGTGATGTAGTCGTCGGCGCCGATCCGGAAGCCACGGTGAATGGCGTCCGCCGAGTCGGCGCCGGTGACGAAGATGATGGGCAGGTCACTGGCCAGGCGAAGCCGCCGGGCCAGCTCGGCGCCGCTGATGCCCGGCAGGCCGCCGTCGAGCAGGGCGATGTCGGGGCGGAAGGTCTCGGCGGCGTCGAGGGCCGACGTCCCGTCCTCGACGGCGTGCACGGTGTAGCCGTCACCGAGGAGGGTGGTGACGAGCAGGTCGCGAGCCGGCGCTTCGTCCTCCACCACCAGGACCCGCATCTCTTTCACGACAGCCGTCCGTCGAACAACATTGAGCCAACGTTGAGCCTACCCCGGGACCAGGGAATCTCAAGGTTCTCCCAACAACTGTCGATGTGGGCAAGGTGCCCTTCCGACGCCGCCCCGGTCAGCCCCGGCCCGAGCGAGGCGCCGTGTTCCTCGAGTTCGCCCTCGTGCTCCCCCTGCTCATGTCCCTCGTCCTCGGCCTCTACACCGGCGGCCAGGCGTACACCGACAAGATCGGGCTCGTGGAGGCGGTCCGTGAGGGGGCCCGGTACGGCGCCAGCCTGACCATGGGCAACGACGCAAACGCCCTCCCCACGTGGGAATCCCGGGTGCGCGACCGGGTGGTGGAGGCCTCGGGCGGCAACCTGGCTGCCGGCGACGTGTGCGTGGCATGGGTGTTCCCGACCGGTGGCACGGCGTGCGGGCTCAGCGACCCTCCGGGTGCATCCAACGAGCCGACCATCCACCTGGTCAAGGTGTCGGCGACCAAGCCGGCCAAGCTCGAGTTCTTCTTCTTCACCAGGCAGACGACGCTGCAGGGCCAGCTCGTCGCCCGCTTCGAGCGAGACACGGGATGACCCGCAGGGCACGCGGCGAGCGGGGCGGGGTGACGGTCCTGGTGGCCCTCATGGCGGTCAGCGCCCTGCTCATGGCCGCCCTCGTGCTGGACCTGGGCGAGCTGCGGGCCGACCGGAGGACGAACAAGGGGGTCACCGACATGGCGGCCCGGGCCGGCATCGGCCGGCTGGCATTCGGCCCGTGGTCGGGCGTCTGCAAGGCCCGGGACTTCCTGCTCGCCAACGCCAAGGGCTTCTCCTCCTTCGACGCCGGCAGCGAAACGTGGTCGCGGGCGTCGGGCACGGTGATCGGTGCCAACCCGTGCCCGGCGGTGGTCTCCGCCGCCGACACCGTGGCCTGCGCGCCGAACAACCCGGCCACCTGGGCCAAGCTCCAGGCCACCGCCGGGCAGGGCCGGTTCACCATCGAGATCCAGGCGGGCTACACCTTGCCCGACCCTCGCTTCCCGATCGACGCCGACCTCGGCGACACGGGGGTGCCGGAGCTCGGCGGCTGCGACAACCTGGCCGTCATCCTGACCGAGCGGCAGGCCGCGTCGTTCGCCCAAGTCAGCGGCGGGCAGGAGACCAACGTGCGGGTCCGCTCGGTCGGGCGGCTCAACGCCGCAGAGACGCTCGACTTCGTCGCCGCCCTGCAACTCCTCGACCGCCACAATTGCGATGTGCTGACGACCGGCGGCAGCGGGACCAAGGTGATCGCCCAGGCCTACAACTCCTATCCCGGCACGATCCAGATCGACAGTGACGGCGCCGCCGGGGGCGACTGCACCTCGAACAAGCGCATCCTGGTGGGAGGCGAGACCACCAACGGGGGCACGATCGTGGCCTGTAGCGCCAACGAGACGCGCTTCGGCTGCGTGCCGGGTACCGGCGACCGCACTTCACGGATCGGGATCTACGCCATCAACTTCAAGCTGGCCGAGTCCGTGACCAGCAAGTACTCGGCCACCGGGACGACGAGTTACGGCGATACCAAGGCGATCGCGTCGCCGCGCACCGGCCGGAAGTACGTCGACCTCCGCTACCGGGAGAAGATCGCCGCCCTGGACCAGGAGGTGAAGGCCATGCTGGCGGGCTCCTCGCCCTACCCTCCCGGGTGCGCGGCGAACACCGTCGTGGACGGCATGTGCACGGGGAACGGGAACACCCCATGGCTCGTCGTCAGCGACTGCAGCTCCACCGCCCTGACGCTGCTGAACCTCGACCTCGTCAAGCGGGCCAGCCAGAACGTCTGGTTCCGTTGCAGCCTCAACGTGGCGGTGCCGCTGACCCTGTCGGGCAGCAACGCCTACATCGTCGTGACGGGGATGCTGACGGTGAACAGCATTTTCACGCTCGACGATCCCCGCAAGGTGTACGTCGGCGGTACCGACGCCGGGAACAAGATCGGTCTGGAGCTGACGGGCTCGGGCACGCTCAACATGAACACGGGAGGAGCGATCGCCTGCAGCGGCCGGGCCGGCACGGACATCGCCAATCGCCTGGTGGTCGGAAAGGGCTCGCTGAGGGTGGGGGCGGGGTTCACGGTCCGGCTGTGCCATACGTTCACCTACCTGGCCAGCGGCTACGACAAGGTGCCGGCCGCCGATGGGACGGTGCCGTGCCTCACGACGGCGTGCGGCAACTACTCGGGCACCATCTCAATATCGAGCGGGGCGAACGTCGACATGTCGGCGCCGAACCAGATCACCGGGCGCCTGCCCAGCGCCGCCGAGCTGGCCAACACCAACCCGTTCGAGGACTTGGTCATGTGGACCGAGGCGGGCGGCAACAGCAACACCATGGCCGGGGGGGCCTCGACCAACCTCACCGGTGTGTTCTTCCTGCCGAACGCAAAGGACTTCAACCTCACCGGCGGTGGCAGCCTGCCCATCAGGCTCAGCGCCCAGTTCGTGAGTACCACCTTGAAGGTCACCGGCAACGCCACCATCAACCTGGTACCGAACCCCGAGGACTCGATCCCGGTCACGATTTACACCACCTTGCTGGTGCGGTAGTGCATTCGTCCTATTGGCCCGAGTTCTCGTAGTGCCGATAACAACGCGAAGAGTGAGGAAGTGGCAGTTGTGGCCCTCCTCCCATCCAAAAGCGACGAGGTACATGCCGTGCGATCCCGTATGACGAGTAGGACGAGAGCCGCCCTCCTGGCCGGCGTGACCCTGCTGGTCGCCGGCGGGGGCGGGGCTGCCTACCTGGGGACGCGCCAGCCGGCCGAGAACCCGGCCGCCGGCAAGGTGCAGCTGTACTACGCGGCGGGACCGGTGCAGGTCGGCACCGCGGCCTCGGTGGCCCTGGCCGACGGCTCCATCCGGTCGAAGGCCGTGCTCCCCGAGGAGCGTCCCGCCGACGCGGTGACCGATCCGACCCAGCTGTCGGGCCGGGTCGCCGGCGTGGCCATCACCACCGGCACCACCATCACCACCTCGATGTTCCCCGCGCCCCAGACCCGCATCGGCACCGTGGTCATCCCGCCCGGCAAGCGGGCCCTGGCCCTGGAGATCGGCCCCCTGGCCGGCGTGGCCGGCTTCGTCGGCGCCGGCGACCACATCGACGTCTACGGCATCGCCAAGAGCGCCGCCTCCACCCCGAGCGTGCGCCTTGTCCTGCAGGGCGTGGAGGTGCTCAACGTCAACGGCGCCGGCCTTCCCACGGTGCAGGGCCAGCCGGGCAGCCCCAACCTCATCTACCTGCTGGCGGTGACGCCTACCGACGCCGAGCGGCTCATCTACCTGAACGAGTTCGAGAAGCTCTACTTCGACCTGGTGCCCAAGGGCGAAGCGCCCGTCAAAACGCCTGGGGCAGGGCCCGCCGGCGCCCTGGCCGTCTAGGGGCGCCATGCGCGCCCAGAAGCTGCTGGTACTCGACCAGACCGAGGACCTGAGCGTCCAAATCGAGGGGGTCTGCACCGCCCTGCGGCCGCGGCCGACGGTCGTCTGGTGCGAGAGCTTCGACTCTCTCGAGGCCACGATCGGCGACGCCGGCCCGTTCGACGTGCTGGTCGCCGGGCCCATCGCCTTGAAGGCGGGCGGCTTCCAGCGCCTCCGGGAGCTGCGGCTGCGGGCCCCCGAGACCCAACTCCTGCTGGCTCTCACCCACTGGCGCAGCTCCGACCTGAGGGAGACGGTGCGGGCCGGCGCCCTCGACATCCTCCGCCTCCCCGTCGCCGACGGCGCCCTGCTCGAGGCCATCGAGCAGGCGATCGAGACCGGCGCCGCCCTGCGAACGACCCGTGGCGCCGATCAGCTGGAGGAGAAGGAGAAGTCGGGACCGGGCACGGTCATCGCCGTGGTGTCCGCCAGCGGAGGCTCGGGCAAGACGTTTTTCGCCACCAACCTCTCCTACCACCTGGTGTCGTCGAACAAGACGACGTGCCTCATCGACCTCGATCTCCAGTTCGGCGAGCTGTCCACCGCCCTGCGGCTGAAGCCCCGCCACACCATCCACGACCTGCTCGCCGCCGCCGAGACGGAGGACGACGACCTCGCCGATCGGCTGGAGGATCACCTGGAGCGGCACGAGTCCGGCATCCGGGTCCTGGCCGCCCCTGACGACCCCGAGCAGGCCGACGCCATCGAGGCGTTCCACGTGGCGACGATCATCGAGGCGGCCCGGTCCAGATACGACTACGTCGTCATAGACACCCCGACCGCCTTGAGCGAGGGCGTGCTCGTGGCCCTCGAGCAGGCCGACCAGATCTTCTGCCTGGCCACGCTGGACCTGCCGAGCGTCCGCAACCTGGGCGTGATGCTCTCTACCCTCAAGAAGCTGAAGGTCCCTACCGAGCGGGTCACCCTCCTGCTGAACAAGGTGGAGCCGGATGTCGGCATCGACGTGGCCCGGGTCGAGCAGTACTTCCCCCAGGGCTTCTCCATGATCATCCCCTACGGCCGGGAGGTGAACCGGTCGCTGAACATGGGCCAGCCCGTGCTGGCCTACGCCCCCCGCGGTGAGGTGAGCAAGGCGCTGGCCTCGGGGCTGGTGACGAACGTGAGGGCGGCCACCGAAGAGGACGACGAGATCGTCCGCCCGGAGCGCCGGCGCCGGCGGGTGTGGCCGAGCCGGAAGTCGGCGTAGGCGATGACGCTCATCCTGATCATCGTGCTCGCCGGCCTCGGGCTGCTCGTCGCGGCATGGGTCATGCACCGGCGCGACGAGGACGCCATGATCGCCGACGTGCTCGGCATGGCGCCGGCGGCGTTCGGGGAGGAGCGCGACGAGCGGGAGGAGGCGCTGAGCTCGGTCACCGAGCGGGCCGTCGGTCTGGCCGACGAAGCCGTCGAGGCCATGGACAGGAAGCGCTCGATGGGCGTGCTGCTCGACCGGGCCAGGATCCCGTTGCGGCCGGGAGAGTTCGTCATCGTGGTCGCCGGTGCGTCGCTGGGCCTGGCCGCCGTGCTCCTGCTGCTCTTCGGCCAATTGCTCATGGCCGCAGCCGGGGCGGTCGCCGTGCCGCTGGTCGCCGCCCGGATCGTCCGCCGGCGGGTGGCCAAGCGGACCAAGGCGTTCTCCGCCCAGCTCCCCGACGCCCTCAGCCTGGTGGCGTCGTCGCTGTCGGCGGGCCACACCTTCCTCCGGGCCGTCCAGATGATGTGCGAGGAGTCGCCGCCGCCGCTGTCCGAGGAGTTCTCCCGCCTGGTGGCCGAGACCCGCCTGGGCGACAACGTCACCGAAGCCCTCGGTCGCATGGCCGAGCGGTTGCAAATCCGTGACCTCGACATGGTGGTGCAGGCGATCCGCATCCAGCAGACCGTCGGCGGCCGGCTGGCGGACCTGTTCCACACCCTGTCGGACGTGATCCGGGCTCGCGACGAAGTCAAGCGTGAGGTCCAGATCCTCACCGCCGAGGGGCGGATGTCGGCCTACGTGCTGGCCGGGCTGGTGCCGGTCCTGTTCCTGATGATGCGGATGGTGAACCCCGACTACCTCGTTCCGCTGTACTCCGGCACCGGGCTGTTCGTGCTGATCGGCTGTGGGCTTTTGGTGGTCACCGGCCTGTTCGTGATCCTGCGCATGGTGAAGATCGACGTCTGATGAACCCGTTGGTGTGGATCTGTGTCCTCCTTGGGATGTGTGGCGCCGGCGTGATCGTCTCGACGCTGTACCGGGCCCGTCACGTCGCCCCCGACTTCGGCGAGTACTTCGAGCGGCTCGACTACATGAGCGAGCAGGAGATGCAGCTGGCCAAGCCGGTTGTGCCCCGGCTGCTCGGCGGGGCGCTTGGCGGCATCGCCTCCCGGTTGGAGGGCTACCTACCGGCCAGGTACATCGCCAAGGTGGACCACCAGCTGGCCAAGGCCGGGCTCCGGGGCAAGCGCAAGGCCGGCGAGCAGCTGGCCATCCAGGTGCTGGCCGGCGTAGCCGGCGCCCTCATCGTCCCCCTCATCCCGCCGGGGACGGTGATCTCGGGCCCTCTCGCCTGGCTGCTCCTTCCCGCCCTGGGGTTCCTGGCGCCGGCGGCCCGGCTGAAGGGCGCCATCAAGCAGCGGGAGGAGGCCATCTTCAAGGACCTCCCCGACATCGTCGACATGCTGGCCATCGCGGTGGAGGCGGGCAGCGGGTTCGAGTCGGCGCTGGCCATCGTGTGCCAGAACTTCAAGTCCCCCCTCACCGACGAGCTGTCGACCGCCCTGCAGGAGATGGAGCTGGGCCTGCCCCGCAAGCAGGCGCTGCAGGAGCTGCGAGACCGGGTCGACATCGACGTCGTACGGACGCTGATCCTGGCCCTGCTCCAGGCCGACGCTCTCGGCATCCCCATCGGCAGGGTGCTCAAGTCCCAGGCCACCGAGGTGCGGGCCCGCCGGCGGGCGTGGGCCCGGGAGAAGGCAGCCAAGCTGCCGATCAAGATCATGTTCCCGCTGGTGCTGTTCATCTTCCCGCCCATCCTCGGGCTGGTCCTGGGGCCGGCGGCCTTGTCGTTCGGTCAGCTCGGCTGAACGGCCCCTCCTCGGTCCTGCCCCGCGTTAACTTGGCACGCGGCCGGAGCAGGCGGCACGCTGCGCTGCCTGCCATACGAGGTTGGGGTCTTTCTGAACTTTCATCCCGCGGTACTGCTGGTCGAGCCTGCGGCATTCGGGATCGGACTCGCCTTCCTCAGGATCCCTGTCGAGCAGGTGCGCCGTCACCGGCGTCTGGCAGTACCGATGCTGGCCGCTCTGTCGGCAGCCGCGGCCGTCTTCTCTCCTGGGTCGGCCACCGGATGGGCACTCCTCGATGCGCTGCTCCTCGCCTCGTTGGGCGGCGCCACCGTCGTCGCAGGGTTCCACGCGCCCTCGGCCCTCATCCTTGTCGCCAGCGTCGCGTGTGCTGTCGCGGGATTCGATTCCGTCGCCCTGCCGTTGGCACTGGCGGCCGCCGGGCTGGTGCTCAGCGGCCTCGTCGCGACATCTGAGCCTCTGGTGGACGCCGCCGCCGCCGGCCTCGTCGCCCAAGCCGCCCTGCGGCTGACCAGCCCCGGTGGAACGGGCCAGACCGCCGCGGTGGCCGCCGTCGTCTTCCTGGTGATCCTCGGCCCGGTCGTTCGCGACCTCGCGCCAAAGCACCGTCGCATGCTCCTCCGGGCTGCGGTCGCCGGCGTGGGGTTTGCGGTGCTCGGTGGCATCGCCGGGGGGGTGGCGGCCGCGTCGTCTGTCGGCCCTCTGCGACGCGGCATGTCCGCGGCGACCTCGGCGATCGAGGCGACCCAGACGACCGACGATCTCGGTGTCACCGCGTCCGCCCTCGCCGACGCCGGCCGTGACTTTGCCGACGCACGCAGATGGCTCGAGGCGTGGTGGGCGCTGCCGGCGAGGGCGGTTCCCGTCGTCGCCCAGCACTGGCGTGTGCTGCATGCTGCCGCCCTCACGGGCACGCAGCTGACAGACGCCGGTCAGCGGGCGCTCAGCGCGCCGGCGCTGAGTGACGTCCACATCGTCGACGGCAGGGTCCCCCTGGAGCAGCTGGTGGACATCCATCCCACGGTGACGGAGGTGGCGGAGCGCGCCACCGCCGCCCGTCGCCGGCTCGACGGCGCCCGCTCGACGTGGCTCGTCCCCCCGATGGCGGACAGGCTCGATGACCAGCTGGTGCGGGTGCGCGACATCGAAAGGAGCACGGGGCGGGCCGATCGGGCTCTGGCCGTCATGCCGCCACTGCTCGGCCGGGATGGGCCTCGGCGCTACTTTCTCGCCGTCCAGACCCCCGTAGAAGGGCGCGGCGGAGGCGGTTTCCTCGGCAACTTCGGCGAGATCACGGCTGAGGATGGCCGGTTGAGCCTTACCCGGTTCGGCCGGCACGATGACCTCACCATGGCCCCGGGCCGCGAGGAGCGCGTCATCGCAGGACCGGAGGACTACTTGGCCCGCTACCAGCGCTTCGCGCCGGCCCAGAACTGGGTCAACGTGAACCTGTCGCCGGACTTCCCTACCAACGCCGCGGTCATCGCCGACCTCTATCCCCAGTCGGGTGGCGCGCCCGTCGACGGTGTGATCGCCGTCGACCCGGCCGGTCTGGCCGCGATACTGGCTTTGGTCGGGCCCGTCGAAGTCCCGGCGTGGCCGGTGCCGATCAATGCGGCCAACGCGCTGCAGATACTGCTCTTCGATCAGTACGAGCGCTACGCCTCGAATGACGTCGCGCAGCGGGTTGACTTCCTCGGCGAGGTCGCCCAGGTGGCGTGGGGGCGCCTCACGGGCGGCGAGCTGCCCCCAGTCGCGCAGCTGATGGCCACGTTGGGGCCGGCGGTCCACGACAAGCACTTCTTCCTCTGGAGCAGCCGGCCGGACGAGCAGCGGCTTTTCGAGGACATCGGCGCCGCGGGCAAGGTGGCGCCGCCGGCGGACGATTTCGTGGGACTGGTGACCCAGAACGCCGGCGGCAACAAGATCGACTACTTCCTGCGCCGGGAGCTCGACTACCGGGTCGAGGTCGACCGCTCGGGACGGCTCCGGGCCACGGCCAGGGTGAGCCTGCACAACGATGCCCCGGCGACGGGCCTCGGTCCCGGTCTCATCGGCAACGAGGTCATCCCACCGCTGCCCAACGGCACGAACAAGCTGTACCTGTCCTTCTACACGCCATGGGACCTGGTCGGGGCCACCATCGACGGCGCGCCGGTCGCCCTCGAGCAGGCCGACGAGCTCGGGCGCCGGGTGTACTCCACTGCGGTCGTCATCCCGCCCAGGTCCACGGCCACCATCGAGGTGGCGTTGTCAGGTCGCCGGGCCCACAGCGGTGACTACCGCCTCGACGTCCACCGCCACCCGGCCGTCGCCCCCGACCTGGTCAGGGCCACGGTCGTGGTCGGAGGCGGCGCCGAGCACACCCGGGAGTGGCGCTTGGAATCCGACGCCTCTCTGGAGATCCCGGTGGGCCGACGCTGAAAAGAATGCTGCCCGTGCCTTGGGCACGGGCAGCATTCCGAACGGTGGTTGGTGGCGGTGCCGGCGTCAGCCGGCGGCGTCGCCCTGCCGGCGCCACATCTTGCGCCCGATCGTCAGCTGAGCGGCCACGGCGAGCGCGAGCGCCCCGGCGAGGAGGACCAGCGTGGTGGAAACTCCGCCATCATCGCCCGACGAGGTCAAGGGGAGGGCCGGCGCCGGTGAGGCCCCTCCAGCGGTCTCCACGGGGAGCGGATAGACGTTGGCCGCGCCGCAGATGACCCGGCCGATCTGGGTGCCGCCGGAGACGATGGCGGTCTGGGTCACGGTCGAACCAGAGACGGTCCGCACATTCAGCGTGGCCGCTATACCTCCCGGAAAGATGACCGGCGTATTCGGTGCGTCCACGACCGTAGGTTGCGTCACCAGCACCCCGTTGACGACTGTGCCGGCAGGTACAGTGACCGCGCTATCGCTTTGCAGGCCGGAGGTCTGGCACGAGGAGCTGAACGACCCCGGACCGGACCCGCCCACCGTGAAGTTGCCCTGGGAGTTGGCTGAGTACGACGTGCAGCTGCCGACGGACTGCAAGATGGTGAACGGGCCGGCAGGCCCCGCGTAGGTGACCTGATTGGCGCCGACGTTCGTCGGGCAGTTCGCCGTGCCCGAAATCCCCACCACCGGCGTTGCCTGCGCGCCGGGCCCGCCGGTCTGGGCCGACGCCGGCGAGGCGGGAAGGAGCAGGGCCAGCGCCCCGACCACGATCCCGACCACGGCCGGGATTCGCCTTATTACTACCGCCATGCCATCCTCCTGCTCCTGTTTCTGGCTCCCACGTTGTGAAAACCCCGCCCATGGTTGCCCATCGACCAGTGGCTCTGGTTCCGGGAACGCTAGCACGCGCTTAGAGCGCCGGAGCGAACCCGGCCATGCTTGTGGCTGTGCGACGAATGGCTGTGTTCCTGGTGATCCTGGCCAACGTCGCCGTCGCCGTGCTCATCTGGAACCTGCGCCCCGATGGGCCGGACGCCCGCTCGGTTGTCCCCGACTCCGACCCCGAGTGGTCGCGCCTGGATGCCCAGGGCCGCTGCGACCAGGCCCTGCAGGACGTGAGCCATCCCGGCTCCTGGCCGGTGCGGTGCCGCTGGCGCCAGCCCGGCGAGATGTTCCAGGGCCAGGCGTACCCCCCGCCGAAGGGGCCGCCGCCTTACGACGAGCCCCGGGTGGAAATCTACGTCTCCGAGACCCAGAGCCGTGGGCAGGTGGCCAACGCCATCGCCCACGAGCTCGGGCACATGCACCACACCCGGGAGCCGACCTTCGCCGTCGCCGACTGGCTGGCGGCTCGAGGCCTGCCCGCCGGCACCCCGCCGGAGGTGTGGCTGGAGGACTACGCCGAGGTGTTCGCCGCCCTCTTCAGCCCGCCCAATGACGCCTGGAGGGCGCCGACGCCCCGGCCAACGCCGGAGGCGCTCGCCTCGCTGAAGGCCCGGTTCTTCTCCTAGTACCGTCCACCCGAGACCCGGCCGGTACCCTGGCCTTGATGTTCGGACGCCTGGACGGGCTGGAGCGTGAGTACGAGGAGGTCCTGGTCCGCCTCCAGGATCCCAACGTCTTCGCCGATCAGCGGGCCTACGTGGCCCTGTCCCGGCGGCTGAAGGAGCTGGAGCCGATCGTCCTGGCCTTCCGAGAGCACCAGGCCACCTCGGGTGACCTCGAGGCGGCGAAGGACATGCTGGCGGAGTCCAGCGGCGACGACCGGGCTTTCCTCCAGGCTCAGATGCAGGACGCCGAGGCCACCCTGGCCCGTCTCGACGAGGAGCTCAAGGTCCTGCTCTTGCCTCGCGATCCGAACGACGACCGCAACGTCATCGTCGAGATCAGGGGAGCCGAGGGAGGGGAGGAGGCCAACCTCTTCGCCAAAGACCTGCAAGAGATGTACGCCCGCTACGCCGAGCGGCGGGGCTGGAAGCTCGAGGTCTTGGGCTCCGATCCCTCTGACATGGGGGGGTTCAACGAGGTGACGTTCCTGCTCAAGGGCGACGACGTGTGGAACCGGATGAAGCACGAGGGGGGCCCGCACCGGGTCCAGCGGGTGCCGGTCACCGAGTCCCAGGGCCGCATCCACACCAGCTCGGCCACCGTCACCGTCCTTCCCGAGGCGGCGGAGGTCGACGTGAACATCGACATGAACGACCTGAAAATCGACGTCTACCGCTCCACCGGGCCGGGTGGGCAGTCGGTCAACACCACCGACTCGGCGGTGCGGATCACCCACCTGCCCACGGGGCTTGTCGTGGCCATGCAGGACGAGAAGAGCCAGATCCAGAACCGGGCCAAGGCCCTGCAGGTGCTGCGCTCGCGACTACTGAAGGCAGAGCAGGACCGCCAGGCGGCCGAGATGTCCGAGGCCAGGCGGGGTCAGATCGGCGGCGGCGGGCGGTCGGAGAAGATCCGTACGTACAACTACAAGGAGAACCGGGTCACCGACCACCGCATCGGGCTGACCCTCTACCACCTCGACCGGGTGCTGCAGGGCGACCTCGACGAGCTCGTGGACGCACTGCTGGCCGACGAACGCGCCCGCCAACTTGCCGGGGAGTAAGCAGGCGGCCCCGCTGCCGGGCTACTGGCCGCCGTCCGAATCGACGGCTACGTCGACCGAGTTGGTCACGCGTATCGGCTCGGAGAACTGAGTCCCGCATACACCCTCGGGGGTTGGACCGGGAAGCGACGCCCGGGTCAATACGTTGCCCTTGACTATCCCGCCCTCTACGTGGTCGAGGACGATCCCCGATCCGAAGTGCTGGAGGTGGTTCCCGGCGACGACGACGTTCCGGAAGGTCGCAGGATTGCTGTCCGGATACGCACCGACGTGGATGGGGGCCGCACACCGCTTGTCCGGCAAGGTCAGGAAGCGGTTGTCGCGGATCTCGATGTCGCGGGTCGGAACGTTCCCTGCGGCGACGGGGACAAAGATGCCCAGATGATTGAAGCCTTCGAAGGTGTTCCGGAGTATGTGAAGGCCCTGGAGGGGCTGGTTCGGATTGTCGATTTCCGCATCGACACCGCCGTACCAGGCGTCGGTGCACGTAGAGTCCTCGATCCAGATGTTCGTGCCGCTGGTCGGGCCGAAGCACATCCGGCCGACGGTGCGGACGGTGATCCGCTTCAGGAAGACGTTCCTGGTGTAGTCGGGAGTCGACCCGTCTACGTACTCGTCCGGGCCGGTCGTGACCCCGTCGCCCCAGTGGTTCAGGAGGGTTACGTCCTCCACGTGGACCGTGTCCGCACCATACAGCCCGATGCCCATCTGGGCCTCGGTGAATGCGGGATCGCCCGTCCCGATGGTGGCCAGGTCGCGGGGCATGCCCTGGTAGGCGGTGAAGGATCCGACGGCTGTGAAGTTCTTGAGGGTGATATTGCGTCCCCGAAGGACGATCCAATTCCCGTCGACCGCCTTGGTGACCGTTCCGTCCGAGGAGTTCACGAACGTCGAGCCGTTGCCGTCGATGGTAAGGTCCTGGCGGTCGGCGAGGACGATGCCATGCGCCTGGCGGTACTGACGGCCGGCCGGAAAGCGTATGGTCGAGCCGTTCGGGCACCCGGCGATGGCTGCGGCAATGGCGACCTCGCCGTCGGCGGGGTCGATGGCACAGATCGCGGGTGCGACGCCGCTGGATGGGCGGCCGCCGCCGCCACGGCTGAGGATAGCGGCAGCCAGCGGCACCAGGATGGCCGCTGCGATCACTCCAGCGATGAGCCCGGTCCGACGCCCGGGCTCGGCCACACTTCCCCCGGTGCGTTCAGGCACTCTCTGTCCGGGACGGCGACGAAGAACCAACCCTGTCGCCCCCGACCTGTCCCGTTTCGGAGCCGACGACCGCCATGTCCGACTGGACCTTGAGCTCGGCCGCCGCGTCGGCCAGTGCCTCGGCGAGGATCTCGTCGAGGTTCGTCGTCGGCTGCCATCCGGTGAGCGCCCTGACCTTGCTGATGTCGGGCACTCGACGCTGCATGTCCTCGAAGCCGGGCCCGTAGGCGACGTCGTAAGGGATGCGCTGGATCTCGAGTGGCGCCTCGCCCTCGCCCGGGACGCGCCCGACGAGATTAAGCACCCGCTGGGCCAGGTCGTACATCGAGACCTCCTCGGTCGCCCCGATGTTGTACGCCTCCCCGGTGGCGTCGGGGCTGTCTAGCAGGCGCACGAAGGCATCGACCACGTCTTGGACGTGGCAGAAGCACCTTGTCTGGCTGCCGTCACCGAAGACGGTGAGCGGCTCGCCGGCGACGGCCTGCCGTGCCAGCCGGGGGATGACCGAGCCGAAGCCCGGGTTCTGCCTGGGCCCCACCGTGTTGAACAGCCGCAGCACCGTCACGTCCAGCCCGCGCTCCCGCTGGTACGCGTATGCGAGAATCTCCTCCACCGCCTTGGCGATGCTGTAGGCCCACCGGGCGATGATGGGAGAGCCGAGCACCCGGTTGGCTTCCTCGCCCAGGGGAACCTCGGTATTCTTTCCGTACACCTCCGAGGTGCTGGCGAGAAGAAGCCGTCGCTTGTAGCGGTGAGCTGCCTCAATGACCGTGCGGGAACTGCGCAGGTTGTGGGTGAAGGAGTGCGAAGGCTGCTGCACGATGAGCGGGACGCCCGTCGCCGCAGCGAGGTGGACGACAGTGTCGCAGTCATGCACGAGCTCGTCCACCATGAGGGCGTCGAGCACCGTCCCCTGCACGAAGCGCAGCTTCGGGTCGTCGAGCACGTCCTCCAGATTCGACATCCGGCCGGACGAGAGGTCGTCGAGCACCACGACGGAGTCACCTCGGGCAAGAAGTGCCTCGACCATGTGCGAGCCTATGAAGCCTGCACCCCCGGTAATGAGATGTTTCCCAGCGATGCCCTGCGCTCTACCCAATATTGTCGTCCACCTACTCTTGGCGGCCCGCGGCGAGGGCCGAGAACCGCCGATTCCGCTGGACCTGCATGACAAGAGGCTAGCGGGGCCGCCGTAGCCGGAACGGAGGACCGGACCAAAGCGGATCTCAACCGGGCCGATCAGTGCGGGGACGGGACGGCCCGGTGGGGTGAAACCAGCCCACGCAGGTAGGCCACCAACGCCCGGACGTCCTGTCCTCGGGGGACAAACGCCGTGCCGTCCCAACCCTGGCGGCGGTAGTGAGCGACCGCCACGACCAGGCCGATCGCCGACGCCAGGAGAGAGGCCAGCGCGGCACCGTTGGCACCGAGGTGAGGGATGAGGGGGAAGTCAAGTGACACCATCACCGCGAAGCTCACCGCGAAGGACACGAGGAGGGGCCGAGGCGTTCCTCGGGCCGCAGCAGCCCGGCAGAGTAGCCACTGCCCACTCCACAGGACGCCCGCGGGGATGAGCAGCAGCGTGGGCCCAATGGCACTGGTGTAGGCGCTGCCGAAGACGAAGGGAATGGCGACCGGCGTGACGAGGGCGAGTCCACACGCAGCGATGACTGCCGACGTCACTCCCATGCGGAAGACCTGGGCGGTGAGCGCCCGGGCCTCATCATCGTCGACCACGGCCAGCCGGGGGAAGGCGGCGTAGGCCAGTGCCAGCGGCACGGATCCCACCAGAGCACCCAGGGTCAGTGCGATGCTGTAGGAGCCGGCCTGGGCGGGAGTACTGAGCCGGTAGACCAGGACTAGGTCCAGGCGGGCTGTCAGCTGGACGAGTAGGTTCGAGAACTGCAGAGCCGCACCGAACCGGGCTGCGGCCTTCAGGTAACTGGGCAGCACCCGGGGCCGCGGGGACAGGCCTGACCGCAGAAGCAGGAACAGCGTTGTGCACACCGCCACGGCTGACCCGAGGATGCCACCCAACATGGCGCCCGGCGTTCCGAGGTCGAGGGGAACAAGGAACAACCACAGCAGTGCCGTAGAGAGCCCCGTGGCCAGGACGGCGATGGCCGCCACCGGGATGACCCGCTCCTTGGCGACGAGGAAGCAGACGCAGGTGTTGTAGATGACGTTCACCGCCACCATGCCGCCGGCGAGGAGCACGGTGTTCAGCCCGTCACTGTCGTTCGGAAGCAAGATCCCGGCACTGACGACGAAGACCCCGCCGGCGGCCACCGCCAGGGGCAAGATAGCGGCCGCGGTCGCCGACGCTGCGTCCTGCAGCGACGCCCTACCGTTCCCGCTCAGGACGATCGCCGCCTCGCCCAGACCGGCGCTGAAAATCTGCAGGATGAGCCCACCAAGGAGGATGAGGCTCGAGTAGTACCCCTTTCCGGCAGGCCCGAGGAGCCGCGCCGTGATCGTCGCCCCGATAAGGGCGAACACCAGGCCGACTAGGTCAGCGGCCAGTCGGGCGAAGGAGTTGTGGCGCAGCGATGGAGAGGGCGCCGCAGGCGCGCCCTCAGCCAGCACGGAAGGCGGAACCGCCACCGGGCCGTTCAGGGGGAGATCACGGGGGCGAAGGAGCGGGAGGACGACTCGAGCCACGACTGGAACATCAGGACGTCCCAGAGCTGGTCGGAGAGGTTCCGGCGCCCGCCGACGTGGCCACTCCAGAGAGACCGCACGACGGTGGGGTTGAGGAAACCCTCCAGGCGAAGCCGCTGGGGGTCAAGGAGCTCCTCGGCCCAGTCCCTCAGCGGTCCTCGCAGCCAGTCCCCGATCGGGAGGCCGAACCCGGCCTTGGGCCGGTCGATGAGCTCCCTCGGGACGTGGCGATAGAGGACCTCGCGGAGGAGCCACTTCCCCTGCCCGTCACGAACCTTGTATCCCATTGGAACGCGCCAAGCGAACTCGACGAGGCGGTGGTCGAGCATGGGCACGCGCGCCTCCAAGCTCACGCCCATCGAGGCCCGGTCGAGCTTCACGAGGATGTCATCGGGCAGGTAGGTCACTAGGTCGAGGAACATCATCCGGGCCACTGGGTCGGCAAGGTCCGGCCAGCTGCCGCGGTCGGCGTGTAGAGAGGGCGGTTCATGGCCGCCGACGACAAGGCCGAGCGGGTCTGCGTTGTGGGAGCAAAGCCGGCGGTACATGTCCTCTAGCCCCTCCGATGGCAGGACGCCGGCTAGCTTCTCGATCTTCATGCCGGGATAACGGACCTGCAGCCGCTGAGGCAGCATCGGCGCCATCCGCTGGAAGACGCGGTCCCAAGTGTCGGGTGACGCCAGCCGAAGCGCCGCGGCCATCCCCGACCGGACGATCGCGGGCATCCAACCGACGCGCCGCCAGATCGACGGGCACCAGCTGTAGCGGTTGTACCCCCCGAAGAGCTCGTCGCCCCCGTCACCAGAGAGGCTGACCGTGACCTCCCGTCGGGCCAGCTGGCTGACGAGGAAGGTGGGGATCTGTGAGGAGTCGGAGAACGGCTCGTCGTACAGGTGCGGGAGTCGGGGGATGACGTCCATGGCGTCAGACGGTGTGACCGAAAGCGCCGTGTGCTCGGTCCCGAGGTGGGCGGCCACCGCAGCGGCGTGGGCCGACTCGTCGTAACTCTTGTCCTCGAACCCGATGGTATAGGTCTTGATTCGTCGTTCCGATGTGGCTTGCATGAGCGCCACGACGGTCGCCGAGTCGATACCCCCGGACAGAAAGGCGCCGACCGGCACATCGGCGTGCATGCGGAGGCGGACGGCGTCCCTCAGGAGCGCCTCAAGCTGATCGGTGAGCTCCAACGGAGAGCCGTCGAGGGGTTGGGCGGTGCCGGCCTTGGCCGTTTCGGCGGGCGACCAGTACGGCACGGGCACCAAGTCGACGAGTGGCTCGTCCGGGCTTACGGTGACAACTGTGCCCGGGTGGAGCTTCGAAACCATCGCGTAGATGGAGTACGGCGCCGGCACACAGTTGTGGCGGAAGTACAGGGCCAGTGCCCCCCGGTCGATCTCCGGGCGGAAGTGGGGGTGGGCCCGGAGGGCCTTGAGCTCGGAGGCGAACAGAAACGTCTTGCCGACCCACCCGTAGTACATCGGCTTTTCGCCCAGCCGGTCACGGGCCAGATGCAGTCGCCGCCGCTCCCGGTCCCATACGGCGAAGGCAAACATCCCGTTGACTGCGTGGAGGGTCCGCTCCAGCCCCCAATGCTCGATGGCGGTGAGCAGGAGCTCGGTGTCGGAGTGGCCCCGGAAACGGCAGCCGAGCGCCGAGAGCCCCCGGTGGAGGTCGGCGGCGTTGTAGATCTCGCCGTTGTAGGTCAACACGTACCGGCCTCTCGCAGAGACCATGGGTTGGCGGCCCGCCTCGCTCACATCGATGACCGAGAGGCGACGGTGGCCGAGTGCCACGCCGCACGCCGCATCTACCCAGGTCCCGTGGTCGTCTGGGCCCCGGTGCGACAGCGACTCCGTCATACGGCCAACGACGCCGAGCAGGGCGTCCTCGGTCTGCTCGGCGCGCCGGTCGAGGATTCCGGTCACACCGCACACGGTCGACCTCCGCCCCATCTCCCGCTGACGGACATCCTCGAAGCGTAGTGGTGAACGCCCCGGACCATCTCAGCGGGAGCGGCTGGAGAGGTCCGGGAGTGGGCTGCGCCCTCCGAACCCGGATGTGAGCTGGTGACAGCCCGCCGGGTAATCCTCCAGCCGACCACGCTGCCCCGCCGGTGGGGCAGTGCTCTAGCGGCCTCCGTGGTCGAGCCTACTGCGGAGGTCGCCGAAGGCGCCGAGAAGCCAAAGGGGCGGTTCAGCAGCCGGCGCCCGAAACCGGCGCCCTGGGCCCGGACCGCTATTCCAAGAGGTTGAGCAACCACACCGCCTCATGGAGGCCTGAGAGGCGCCCACCTACTTCTGTCTCCGTCGACGGCGACCCAGGAGCCACCGGATCCGCGGCAAGGAAGTACCGGCGGAGGCGTCGGGCGAGTGTGCTCGGCCCGGTGCTCGTCGCGTCACCGCCTCCCGCCACAGGTCCGGCCCCGCCGACGTCGCCCGGCTCCATCTGGCGGAGGTCGACGGGCACTTCAAGCGCTACGGACGACCTGGCTCGGCTCCAACTCATTGCCCCGAAAGCACTCTACGGTCGCATGTCCGCACTGGGTGATCCCCGTGCGGCGGATCACTGCCAGGGCGGTGGAAAGCAGGATGCGCAGGTCGATCCAAAGGTTCCATCTATCGACGTAAAGCACGTCGATCGTGAACTTCTCCTGCCAACTGATGGCGTTCCGGCCGCTCACCTGGGCCCAGCCGGTGATGCCTGGCCGCATCTCGTGCCGGCGCGCTTGTGTTACGGAGTACAGGGAAAGATACTGAACAGGCAACGGTCGGGGACCGACGAGGCTCATGTCGCCCTTGAGCACGTTGAGGAGCTGCGGGAGCTCGTCGAGGCTCGTCGCCCGGAGGAACCGGCCGAGCGATGTCAACCGCTGTTCGTCCGGCAGCTGGTTGCCCGAGTCGTCCCGCAGGTCGAGCATCGTGCGGAACTTGTAGATGACGAAGACCTTGCCGTGGAGACCGGGGCGTCTCTGTGTGAAGAGGATGGGAGCACCCATGCGCACGGATATCAGGACGGCGACCACGACGAGCACGGGGAACGCCAGGAGCAGGATCAGGAGCGACCCAACGACGTCCATCGCCCGCTTCACCGCCAAGCTAACGCTTCTTACCCCGCCCATTATGAGCCCGTCCACTGAACTCCCCGCCACGCCCGTCGGTTGCTGGGCGCAACAGTAGTACACCCGGTGGTCAGCTCCGCGAAAACGGGAGCGTCGCTCCCCGCCTCTAGACTCGCTGAGCGCCACCGCGCCGGGAGGCTTCGTGTTCGACAGGTTTCATCCCACGGCCGTCGTGGAGGAGGGTGCGCAGGTCGGTGCCGGAACGTCGGTGTGGCATCACGTCCACATCCGCCGAGGGGCCACGGTCGGGGAGAATTGCACGCTCGGAAAGAACGTCTTCGTTGACGCCGGCGCAGTCGTCGGGAACCGGGTGAAGGTACAAAACAACGTCTCGGTGTACTCCGGAGTCCGCCTCGAAGACGACGTGTTCGTCGGCCCGAGCGCCGTGTTCACTAACGATCGTGTGCCCAGGGCCACAGACGCGTGGCAGCTGGTGCCCACCGTCGTCCACAGCGGTGCGTCGATCGGCGCCAACGCCACCGTTCTGGCGGGCGTTGAGATCGGAGCATGGGCCATGGTGGGGGCGGGGGCGGTTGTCACCCGCTCGGTTGGCCGACACGAAGTCGTCGTCGGGAATCCGGCCCGGCGGATCGGTTGGGTCTGTCGCTGCGGCTCGGTTCGCATTCGCGAGGAGGCCGCGACTTTCCTCACCTGCGACACCTGCGGTACCGGGCTGGAATTCGGGTGACCGACTCGATGGTCCGAATGGCCGAGGTGGGATTCGGCTCCGATGTGGAGGAACTGGTTCTCGCGGTCGTCCGCAGCGGTCACGTGGCGCAGGGGCCGATGGTCGCTCGCTTCGAGGCTCTCTGTGCCTCCATGGCCGGCACAACGAACGCCGTTGCTATGGCGAATGGCACTGTGACGATAGAGGCGTCGCTCCAGGTGCTGGGCATCGGCGCCGGCGACGAGGTGATCACGTCTCCGCTCACCTTCGCAGCAACGCTCAACGCCATCGTTCGCTCCGGCGCCACGGCCAGGTTCGCAGAGGTCGGCGACGACTACAACGTCGACCCCGACTCCGTCGCATCGCTCATCGGTCCATCCACTGCGGCGGTCCTGCCCGTCCACCTCTACGGGCTACCCGCCGACATGACAGCGCTCTCTACACTGACATCCAGGCACGGGCTGGCAGTCATCGAGGACGCGGCCCAGGCGCACGGCGCGACAGTGCACGGGCGGCGCGTCGGTTCTTTCGGCCTCGGATCGTTCTCTTTCTACGCCACAAAGAACGTGACGACCGCAGAGGGTGGCGTCGTCACCACGTCGGATGCTGCCCTGGCCCACCGACTCCGTCTGCTGCGCAATCAAGGCATGTCCGAGCCATACCGATACGAGCTCGTCGGGGCCAACCTCCGGATGAGCGACATTCACGCCGCCCTCGGAATCCCTCAGCTCGAGCGGCTCGCGGAAGTGACCAAGACCCGGGCAGACAACGCCGCCGCCCTCACCTGCGGCCTGAAGGACCGAACCCCGTCCGTGCGCCTCCCGCAGATACCGGCTGGCCGAACGCCCGTTTGGCACCAGTTCACCATCCTTCTGCCTGAAGCAGCGAAACGTGAGGCCGTGCGCTCCCGGATGGCCGATGCCGGTGTACAGACCGGGATCTACTACCCCGCGCTGGTCTGGGATCATCCGCCCTACCGGGGCCACCCGCAGGTCGTCAAAGACGAGACACCGAGAGCGGCCGCCGTGGCGGCGCGGTGCCTCTCGCTGCCCGTGCACCCGAAGGTGGGTCCACGCGAGACCGAACGGGTGGTCGCCGCGCTCGAGCGCTCCTTGACCTGAGGGCCGGACGGGGGGACCTGGAGCGTTCGATTCCGAAGGTCAGTGGGGTGTTGCCAGCACTGTATCGATGACGCGGTCGAGGTCGTCCGCCGTCAGGCTCGAGCCGCTGGGCAGGCAGAGTCCACGGTTGTAGATGTCCTCGGCCACCCGACCACCTCTCGCCGGGCACCCAGCATACGCCGGTTGGGTGTGCAACGGCTTCCATGGCGGACGTGATTCGATGTCAGCCGCCTCGAGGCGACGCCTAATGTCGTGGTTCGTGGCACCGAAGACGTCCGGTTCAATGGTCATAGCCGTGAACCAGAAGGTGGGCTCGCCGAAGTCGGCCTTCGGCATGAACTCGATCCCAGGTACGTCCGCCAGGCGCTTGCGGTACGACCGGTTCACATCTTGCCGGCGCTGCAGTCTCTCGTCGAGATGGCGGAGCTGGCCCCGGCCGACCGCGGCCAAGAGGTTGCTGAGCCGGTAGTTGTACCCCACCTCACGATGGGTGTGGTCAGGCCCGGCATCGCGGGCTTGGGTCGAGAGAAACCGGGCTTGTGCGATGGCGTCGGCGTCCCGTGACACCAGCATGCCCCCACCGCTGGTCGTGATGATTTTGTTGCCGTTGAACGAGAACACGCCGAAGGTGCCGAAGGAACCGGCTTTCGAGCCCCGGTACGTCGCCCCCAGCGATTCGGCGGCGTCCTCCACCACCGGGACTGCGAACCGGGCGCAGGCCTCGAGGATGGGGTCGTAGTCGGCGCACTGGCCGTAGAGGTCGACGACCACCACGGCTTTGGGCAGCCGGTTGCGCGCCGCCCGTTCCTCCAGTTCCTCGGCGAGCAGGCGGGGGTCCATGTTCCACGTCGACGTGTCGCTGTCGATGAACACTGGCCGGGCGCCCTGATAGGCCACCGCGTTCGCGCTGGCGACGAACGTGAGGGTGGACACGAGTACGTCGTCGCCGGGTGACACGCCGAGGAGACGGAGGGCCAGGTGAAGGGCGGCAGTGCCGCTCGAGACTGCGGCGGCGTGGGGCATTCCTACGCGTGACGCCAATTCCTGCTCGAACGCGTCGACGTGAGGTCCGAGCGGGGCGATCCAATTGGAGTCGAACGCATCCAGAAGGAGCCGTCTCTCGTGGTCGCCCATGTGCGGAGGCGACAGGTAGATGCGGGACACCACGAGAACTTAGCCCCGGTGCACCGATGGCTGAGGTGACCTAGTTCCATGAGTTCCTTGGAGGAACGGGCTAGCTAGTACCCGGTTCCGAACTGGTGTGGCGCAGGCGTGCGCCGCTACGGCCCTGTCATCGGGAAATCGACCGGTCGCCGTCCGCGGTGCACGGCGGGCCAGGCCCGGTGGCTGGTAGGTGGACGCTCCGCCCGCCCAGGTAGTCACCGGTGGCGGGCAGACGAGCGAATCCCGCGCGACGCTACGCTTCATGAGCTCAAGCCAGGCAGTCCCTCTCCGGCCGGCGCCGGCGCCGGCGTTCTAATCGGTCCCATGTGCCGCCCTCCGTCCTTGGTCGGTCCTACCGAGTCCCGGTTCGCTCTTGCCATGACGATGGAGCCCTCGTCGCCACAGGCTTGGCGTGGCCCCGTCTGCCGGTGACCCGCCTGCCCGAGGAGAGCGCACGCATCGTCCGGCTCATGCAGGCCGCAGCTGCTCACCTTGCCCTGGACCTGGAGGGCCTTACTGTCCTGACGGAAGCTGGGACGAACGCGTACGCAGTCACGCCCGTTCTGGCCGCACTGGCCGGAAGCACGACTGTGTACGCGCTGACGTCCGACTCCTCGTTCGGCTCTTCCGAGGAGGCGTGCCGGCAGGTCGAGGAACTTTCCGAAGCGGCGGGGCTGGACGAAGGGCGCATCCGATTCGTCACCGACCGGGGGTGCATTCCCCCCGGGATCGACGTGGTCACAAACCTGGGCTTCGTCCGGCCGATCGACCGGGAGATCCTGGGAAAGCTCTCTGCCTTCGGGGTGGTCTCGTGCATGCACGAGTCGTGGGAGGTCAGGAGCGAAGATGTGGATCTCCAGGCCTGTCGGGAGCTCGGGATAGCGGTTGCGGGTGTGTGTGAGGACTTCGACGGCATGGATGTGTTCCAATCCTGCGGGCAGCTTGCGGTCAAGATCTGCCTGGAAGCGGGACTCGAGGTGGCCGGAAACAAGATCGTGGTAATGAGCTCCGACCGGTTTGGTCCGGTGATCGTCGCCGCACTCCGCGCGAATCTGGCGGACGTCCGGCTGCTCGCGACCGCGGGTGAGTTGGAGAAGGCCGGCTCGGGCAACGACGCGGTGGTCGTCGCCGATTACCTGGCCGAGCAGCCGGCGATCGATGGAGGGGAGGAGGCACTTGAAGAGTTCGCGGCCGCCAACCCGGCCTCCACCTTCGTCCAGTTCGCCGGCGCCCTTCCCTTGGACCGGTTGCGTGCCCTGGGCCTCCGCGTCCACCCGGGAAAGCCGCTCGAGCCCCGCCGGATGATGTTCACGCTGGCCCACCTCGGGCCCCGTCCGGTTGTCTATCTTCATGCCGCCGGCCTGAAGGTCGGCGAGTTGCTCTGGCGGCGGGGGGCACAACAGAAGCCACTTGGGCCTTATGCTAGCCTCGTACAGGAATTGTGGATGGCATGACTCTTGTGGGAATCCTCGGCGAAGGCTGGCCCTGTTCCACCATGATATATGGGCATTCCGAGGGATGACGACAGACGGCACTAGGCAGAACGGCGACAGGCACCTGCTCTTCATCGACATGTGCTATTCGCTCGAGACGGTACGCAATAGGAACCTCCACCAGTTCTTTCATTCTCGCCACAGTGGCGGGTACTTCAAGAAGGTCTGGGGACTGCATCCCATGGTCGACCGAGTGACGCCGGACCGACCGAGGGCCGTAAAGTTCACGGAATTTTCGCCCGATCAGGTCGTCATAGAGGCGGCGGCCGAACTGTACCGGTGGCCCGGTCATCTGCTGCCGGTGAACGTCCTCGTCTCCCAGGGCAAGCTGCTGTACACGATCGCCCGTCTGGTGAAAAGCCAGGACATCTCCGCAATCGCCGCGATCGACCCCTTCTACACCGGTCTCTTCGGCCTAGTCCTCAAGAGACTGTGCAGGAGACCGCTCATCGTCCACGTGATCGCCAACTACGACGACCTATACGAAGCCGACGGGTCTCTGGCCATGCCGCAGCTTCTCCGCTTTCGATGGGTTGAGAAGAAGCTCGCCAAGCTGGTGTACTCCCGAGCTGACCTTGTGGCGGCCGGGACGCCGACCCTTGTCAACTATGCGGTCCGGAACGGTGCCCGACCGGAACGGGTGCACTTCTTCCCGCTGTCGAAGGCGATCCATCCTATCCACTTCACTCCGCCGGAGCAGCGGCCCAGCCCCGACGCGGTCCTGGCTCGTATGAACGTCCCCGCCGCAGACCACTATCTGCTCACGGTCTCCCGGATGGTGGCGATCAAGAAGGTCGTCGATGCGTTGAAGGCCATGAGGATCGTCATGGACGCGGAGCCGTCGGTGATCGGCCTGTTCGCCGGTGAGGGACCGCAGAGGGAAGAACTGGAGCGGCTGGCGACCGCATACGGCATCCGGGACAGGATCGTGTTCCTGGGTGGCGTCGACCAGGAGACGCTCAGCCACATCATCCCCCGCTGCATCTCCGTCGCACCGATGCCCGGGATGACCTTGTTCGAAAGCGCACTCGGCGGCTCTCCGACCATCGCCTACGATCGGGATGCCCTGATTGCCGCGCTGGTGAAGGACGGAGACAGTGGTTTCCTTGCCGAGTTTGAGGACTACCAAACTCTCGGCAGGAGAGCCTTGGAGGTCGTCAGGGATAGAGCCTTGCGTGACGCGCTCGGTAGGAGGATCCGGGAGAACGCGCTTCCCTATATCGATTTCGATGCGTTGTATCGGCGTGAGGCAGACGCCTTCGACCATATGTTCGCCACGGTGTCGCCCTGACGATGGTCAGACTACTTCCAGATGGCGGCGGGGACCTCGCGCGACGTCTGACATCTGGGCAGTGGATGCGACGGGGCGACAGGTGAGCCGCGTCACCGTCAAACAGATCCGGCGGGATTCAGCGACGGACGCTTCCTCTTGGAGGGAGTTGTGGCAGAGATCACCGGGCGCGACGGTTTTCCACCACCCCGATTTTCTCGCCTATCACCGGTCGAGGTTCCAGGAGCATCATGTGGGCTTCTTCAAAGGCGAGGTGCTCATCGGAGTCATCCCCACCGCGTTAGTCGAGGAGGCAGGTGGGGTGAAGGCCGCATCACCCTATGGCGCGTCCTATGGAGGTCTGATCTCACCGACTCCGACCGAGTATTCGGTGGCCAAAGCAGCCGTTGCCGGGCTGGTCGAGCACCTACGAGATGCCGGCGCCCGGAAGATCGTCGTCACCCCGGCCATCTCGGCGTACTACCCGTCTGGGTACTCCCAGACGTTTCTCTTCGCCATGATCGAGCACGGTTTCAAGATAGTCAACTCGGACATCACCAGCCTCGTGCCGCTCACACGCGGACTCTACGACCAGGTTCTGAAGTCTCGGGCGCGGAACACTGCCCGGAAGGCGGAGAGCTGCGGCATTGTTTGTTCGTTGAAGGCAGACGTCGAGGACTTCTGGCCACTAATGGAGCTGACGTTCGCCCGGCACGGGACTGCGCCGACCCACTCGTACGAGGAGTGGCGCTGGCTCATGGAGAAGCTGCCCGACCAGGTCTGGGTCGATGTCGCGTACGCCGAGGGTAAGCCGGTGGCCGGTATTGGCCACTTCCGGATCAGCGACTCAACTGACTCTTCTTTCTACCTGTGCAGTGATCCGGCCTACAAGGAGACGCACGCGCTGACGCTCCTGATCTGTCGCGCACTCCTCGCCGCGCAGGAAAGTGGCTTCAGCTGGTTCGATTTCGGCACTTCCTCGAGCGACATGGTCGGACGCGAGAATATCTTTCGGTTCAAGGAAGGCTTCGGGGCGATAGGTCTCCTGCGACAGACGCTCTCGGCAACCCTGTAGTCTAGTGGCCGCCGCTGTACGGTGGACGGCACGAAATTGCTTTCCGGTTATGTACCTGGCGGTCCTATCGACCGTATGACCCGGGCCGGGACTCCCGCCGCGGTCGTGTGCGGAGGTACGTCCTTGGTCACGACCGCCCCGGCCCCGATGATGGCCCCGCGACCGATGTGAACGCCGGGGAGAATTGTCACGTTGGCACCGATCCACGCATCGTCATCGACGACGATCTTCTTCCGTTGCATGAGGTGCTCGGCGACATAGGGGTGCGCCAGCATGGCCGGAGAGTTGTTGGGTAGCGAGTAGGCGACGAACACGACGTTCGGCGCTATGGACACCCGCTTTCCAAAACTTAGGAGGCACTCCCCGGTCGTATAATCGTCGGCCACGACCATGCCAGGATTGGCATAGGTTCCTTCATCCATTTCGACGTGGGTCTTCTGCCAGAAGACCCGCCGGACCCTGGCGTCCGGGTAATACATAGCGAGCCAACGCAGCCAGCGAGGTGGAATCCGGTGCGCCAGTGCGACGATGAAGTCGAACAGCCACTTCTCCCAAGGGAGCATTCCCCTTCCTTCCGTCAGCGAACGGAACTCCGCGTCTCCGTAGTGGACCGGCGGTTCCAGTCGTCGGAATACATCTTCTAGCGGACCGTGGTCGGCTGTGGTGTGATCCGTGCTGCCCGCTGCGGATTTCTATCCGTCGCCGCTTGCGCAGCGGTCACGTGCTGCTTCGCCGTCGCCGTGCCCGGCACGGACCGGCGACATCCGCCCCTGGGTAACCGCCGGCGTCGGGTGATCGGTGAAGGCCCTAGGCTGGTCCGGATGGGCGACAACTATCTGGTGACGGGTGGGGGCGGGTTCGTCGGCTCTCACCTCACCGACGCGCTACTGACGAAGGGCCACCACGTCACGGTCCTCGATACTTTCTCGACCGGTCAACTGCCGAACCTCGCCCAGGCCCGAGAGAATGCGAACTTCTCCTTCGTGCAGGGCTCGGTGTTCGACGAGCACCTCGTGGACAGCCTGGTCCACTCGTGTGACGTGGTCGTGCATCTCGCCGCCGCCGTGGGCGTTCGGCTGATCGTCGAGCATCCCCTGCGCTCGTTGACCACTAACATCCGGGGCTCCGAGATCGTGATAGAGGCCGCCGTGCACTACGGCCGTAAGATCCTCCTGGCCAGCACCTCGGAGATCTACGGCAAGAACGACGATGTTCCGCTCTCGGAGACGTCGGACTGCGTTCTCGGGTCGCCCACAGTGCCGCGTTGGGCGTACAGCACGGCAAAGGCGGTCGCCGAGATCCTGGCGTTCACGTACCACTACGAGCGCAACCTGCCGGCCACGGTCGTGCGCCTGTTCAACACCGTGGGCCCCCGCCAGAGTGGCGCCTACGGCATGGTGATCCCCCGGCTCGTCCGTCAGGCCCTTGCCGACGAGCCCCTGACGGTATACGGCGACGGCAGCCAGACCCGCTGCTTCGGTCACGTAGCGGACGTGATCAATGCGCTGATGCACCTGCTCCAGCATCCGGGCGCAGTGGGGGAAATGTTCAACATCGGCAGTGACGAAGAGGTGACGATCCTCGAGCTCACGAACCGGATCGTCGAGCTGACCGGGAGCCGCTCCGAGATTCGACTGATCCCCTTCCACGAGGCCTTCACCACCGGCTTCGAGGACATCCCCCGCCGGGTTCCCGACACGGCGAAGATCCGCGAGCTCACTGGGTGGAAGCCAACCCGCCGGCTCGATGACATCCTGACGGAGACCATCGCCCACGTCCGCAACGAAGCGGGCGTTCCCGCAGGCCTCGCGTGAGCATGGGCGCACGAGAGATATGAGAGCGGCCGTGATAGGCGCCGGCGTGATGGGCCTGCACCATTCTCGTGTGTACGCGGAGATGGACGATGTCGACCTGGTCGCCGTCGCCGATCCGGACACGGTGGCATGCAGGCGGATCGCGAGCATCTACCGCCCACGGGTCTACGGGGACTACCGGAAGATGCTCGAGGAGGAAAGGCCGGATTTGGTCTCGGTGGCGGTGCCCACGGCTCTGCACGTAGAGGTCGCCTGCGAAACGATGAGCCGAGGCGTGCACGTGCTGGTCGAGAAGCCGTTGGCCCTCACCGTCGCGGAGGGGCGGGAGATCATCGACGCCGCCAAACAGTTTGGCGTCAAGCTGTCGGTCGGCCACATCGAGCGTTTCAATCCCGCGGTCATGGAACTTCGCCGCCGGCTCCGGGAGGACGAGCTAGGCCGGATCTTCCAGGTCCAGGCCCGCCGGGTCAGCCCCTTCCCCGGCCGGATCCGGGACGTCGGCGTCATCCTGGACATGGCTTCCCACGACATCGACGTGATCCGGCACCTGGTCGGTGCAGAGGTGGAGAGGGTGTACGCCGAGACGGCGAGGATGGCCCACGCCAGCCAGGAAGATCTGCTCTCGGCGACGATGCGGTTCGCCTCAGGCGTGATCGGCGTTCTGGATGTCAACTGGCTCACACCCACTAAGGTCCGCCAGTTGGCCGTCTTGGGCGAGGGTGGCATGTACCTGACCGACTACCTGACCCAGGACGTCTACTGGTACAAGAACACCGCCGTCAGCGATTCCTGGGAGTCGCTCAGCGTTTTCCGCGGCGCGGCGGAGGGAGACATGGTGAAGGTGCACTTCGGCAAGAAGGAGCCGCTGCGCGCGGAGCTGGAGGCGTTCGTCGCCGCCGTGAAAGAGGACCTCGAGCCGGACGTCAACGGGTGGGACGCGCTGGTCGCCGTCGATCTCAGCCTCACCCTGGCGGAGTCGGGACGGCGAAACGTACCGCTGGTGCCGCAACTGGTCCGGGAGGCCGCGTGCTGACCCTCGCCGGCAGGCGGGTCATGGTGACTGGCGGGGCCGGCTTCATCGGGAGCCACCTCGTGGACCGCGTCATCGCCGACGGCCCCGACAATGTCGTCGTCGTCGACAACCTGTTCCTGGGGAAGCCGGCCAACCTCGACGCAGCCCGTGAGGCTTTCCCGGCGCTCCGGTTCTATGAGCAAGACGCGTCCGACTACGACGCCATGCGCCAGATCGTGAAGGACGAGGGCATCGAGACTGTCTTCGAGATGGCAGTCGTGCCTTTGCCGACATCTCTCGTCGAACCCCGGTGGACATGCGACGTCAACCTGCGGGCAGCCACCGTCGTGTGCGAGCTGCTGCGAGAGGGTCTGTTCAACACTTTGGTCCACTTCTCGTCGTCGGAGGTCTACGGCACCGCCCGGTACGTCCCGATGGATGAGCGCCACGTGCTCGACCCGTGCACTCCGTACGCGGCGAGCAAGGCCGGCGCCGATCACGTCGTGAGCTCGTATCGTAAGACCTTCGGCGTCGATGTGACCACGGTCCGCCCATTCAACGGCTTCGGGCCCCGGCAGAACGAGGCGGCGTACGCAGGTGTAATCCCGATCGTCATCCGTCGGGCCCTGGCCGGCGAGGCGGTCCACGTCCACGGCGACGGGAACCAGACGAGGGACTTCACCTACGTGGGCGAGATCGCCGAGGCTGCGGTGCAGGCCTACGGCCACGTCTCCACGCGAGGCCGCGTCGTCAACATCTGCAGCGGCCGCGAGGTCTCGGTCAACGAGGTGGTGGCCACGCTGCTCCGTGCTCTCGACGTCGACGTCCCGGTCGTCCATGTCGAGCCGCGCCCAGGCGACGTTTTGCGTCACTCCGGGTCGGCGGACCTGCTCGAGCAGCTGACGGGCTACCGCCCGCGGCGGCCGCTCGAGGACGGCATGGTGGAGACCGTCGCCTGGTACCGGGAGCTCCTGGCGGGCACCGACCTCCTCTCGTGACCGACCTCCTCCCCGGAGGCGACCTGGCGCCTCCCGGTAGCGAGCCCGCTCCGCTGACCGGGTGCCGCGTCGTCACCCTGGCCCTCACGGCGCGGCTGCTCTTGTCCGGCCAGCTCGGGGCCCTTTCCGAGATCCGCTGGACGGTCGTCTCCGGCGACGGGTACCCCGACGCGCCGCCCCATCTCACCGTGCACCACGTACCCATGCGCCGGGAGCTGGCAGCGGCCGACGTGCCGTCGCTCGTCGCCCTCTACCGGTTCTTCCGGCACCACCGGTTCAGATTCGTGCAGACGCACACGCAGAAGGCCTCTCTGCTCGGCCTCCCCGCGGCGCGCGTCGCCGGCCTCCCCACCCTCTACACCATGCACGGCTGTCTCTACTTCAAGGACAACACCCGGCTGCAGAACGCGCTGGCGTGGGTCTTCGAGCGCTGGTGCTGCTCGTGGGCCGACAAGGTGCTGGTCCAGAGCCGCGAGGACGCCGAGGTGCTGCCCCGGGCCCGGATCTCTCCGGCGAGGAAGGTCGTCTACATCGGCAACGGCATTGACCTGAAGCGGTTCCGGCCGGTGCCGCTCCCGGCCGGCCCGGGTGACAAGCCCGTGGTGATGATGGTCAGCCGGCTGGTGACCGAGAAAGGGTGCCGCGACTTCTTTGCCGTCGCCGAGGCGTTGCAGGGCCAGGCCCGGTTCGTGCACGTCGGGCCGGTCGAGGTCGACCAGCACGACGCCGTCCCGGCCGCCGAGGTCGAGGGACTGGCGCGGAGGGGCGTGGTGGAGTTCAGGGGTCCGACCGATGACGTCACCGCCCATCTCGAGGAAGCGGACGTGGTGCTCCTCCCGTCCTACCGCGAGGGGATCCCACGCGTGGCCATGGAGGGGGCTGCCATGGGCCGGCCAGTCGCCGGTTACGATATTCGCGGCATGCGAGAGGTCGTTCCGCCCCGTTTCGGGCTGCTTGTCCGAAGGGGCGACGTCAGCCGGCTCACCGACGTGGTCGGCCGGCTAGTGCACGACGCCGAGCTTCGGGCCACGCTCGGCGCTTCGTGCCGCGAATGGGTCACCGAGAACTTCTCCGAGGAGGCGGTACTCGGCCGGCTGCGGACCGTGTACGCGACGTTCGAGACGGCTCGTCGATGACCGTCTGCCTCACCGTCGATGTCGAGGATTGGTACGACGGCATGGCCGAGGTGGGCCACGTCCTGCCGGCCCCGCCGTTGCCGCCGTCGGGACTCGAGGCGCTCGGCGCCCTGCTCGCCGGCGCGCCCGCCGCTCGCCTGACGCTGTTCGTGGTCGGGAAGTACTGCGCCACGGTGGCGGGGGAGCTCCGGGCCCTGGCGGCCGACGGTCACGAGGTGGCCAGCCACGGGCCCGACCACGGTACGCCGCCACAGGGTGCCGCCGAGCTCGAGGACTGGCTCCGACGCGGGCGGGAGATGGCCGAGGAGGTCGTCCAGCGCCCGGTCACCGGCTTCCGCTCGCCCCGCTTCCGCATCCCCGCCGTGGGCCTCGAGCGGTACAGGGAGATCCTTGCGCAGGCGGGGTACCGCTACGTCTCCGACTGTCACCGGGTGGGGCCCGGATCGCCGGTGAAGGAGCTCCCGGTCTTCCGGTGGCGGGGGGTTCCCCTCGGCGGTGGCAGTTACCAGCGGCTGCTGCCAAAGGCCGGCATCACCCCATTCCTGGCTGGGAGGAAGGAACCCGCTGTCCTCTACTACCACTCCTACGACTTCGGCGTCCCTCTGCCCTCGCCGTTGGCCAGCCGGTCGCCTGCGGTCCTGAAGCAGGTGCTCGGCCGGCGGCGCATACCGGGTGTCGTTCGCCGGCTCCTCTCGGACCATGGGAGCGTCACCTGCTCGGAGGTCACCAATGACGTTTGACCGCTACTTCGACAAGGCGTCGGACCGGTTCTCCTCCTACTACGGCAACGAGCGGGTCACGCGGGCGCTGGGACGCGGCGCTTTGTTCGACCGGTTGCGATTCGCCGTGGCCAAGGCGGACGAGCTCGGGGCCCGGCGGGTGCTCGACGTCGGCTGCGGCAGCGGGCCACTGTTTGAGCCGCTGGCCTCTCGAGGCATTGCTGTGACCGGGCTGGAGCCCGCGCCAGCGATGCTGACCCTGGCGCGGGCCGAAGCCGAGAAGTTCCCGGAGCTGATCGAGGTCCGGGAGGGCTCCTGGGAAGGGCTCGATGGCTCGGAGTCCTACGACGTGGCCATCGCCCTGGGCGTCTTCGACTACGTGATCGCTCCCGCCGAATTGCTCTCCCGTCTGGCCGCTGTGGCGACGTCGGTCGTCGCGTCGTTTCCGTCGCCGTCACTGCGAACCGAGTTCAGGAAGCTCCGCTACGGGGTGCGCGGGGTGAAGGTCCACGGGTATACGAACGCGGAGATCGAGAGCCTGGCGGACGAGGCGGGCATGGAGTGCGCTGAGGTTCAACCGCTGGGGAAGGCGGGCTACGTTGTCCACTTCGCCCGCCGGTCCTGAGCGCATGGACCTAAAGGAACGAGCGGATGGTCACTAGAGCCCCTATTCCCCTCGCTAGGCCGATGACCGGCGACGAGGAGCTCGACGCTGTCAGGGCTGTTCTTGAATCCGGCCAGCTGAGCCAGGGACCGAAGGTCGCCGAGTTCGAGGCCATGGTGGCTGAACTCACCGGTGTCCGCCATGCCTTTGCCACCAGCTCGTGCACCACGGCGCTGCACCTCGCCCTCGTGGCCATCGGGATCGGGCCGGGTGACGAGGTCCTCGTCCCGGACTTTACCTTCCCGGCCACGGCCAACGTCGTCGTGCAGCAGGGCGCGGTGCCCGTCCTTGTGGACGTCGACCTCCGGACTTACAACGTCGATCCCGACGACCTTGCACGTCACGTCACGGCCCGCACCCGAGCCATGATTCCGGTGGACCTTTTCGGACTGGCAGCCGACATGGGCCCGATCACCGACTTCGCCCGTGCCCACGGCCTTATCGTCGTCGAGGATGCGGCTTGCGCCATCGGGGCGACCTATCATGGCCGCCCGTGCGGATCGCTGGGGGACCTCGGCTGCTTCAGCTTCCACCCTCGGAAGGTGATAACGACCGGGGAGGGGGGCATGGTCGTCACCGACCGAGATGACCTCGCCGAGCGGCTGCAACTGCTGCGGAGCCACGGTGGCGTCCGGCGCAGCGACCGCTTCACCTTCGAGGACGCCGGCTTCAACTACCGCCTCAGCGACGTGCAGGCCGCCGTGGGGACTGTGCAGATGCGCCGGCTTCCCGAGCTGGTGTCCCGGCGTCGCCGGCTGGCCAATCGCCTGAAGGCGGGGCTCGCCGATGTGCCCGGCTTCACCGTCCCCTCCGAGCCACCCTGGGGCGGCCACGTGTACCAGGCCTTCGTCGGGCTGGTGGACGCACATGTCGACCGTGACGGGGTCATTGCCGCCCTAAGGGCCCGCGGCCTTGAGGCCACGCTCGGGACCTACGCGCTCCACGCCCAGCCCTTCTTCGCCCGGACCTTCGGCTACGAGCCGGGGGCGCTTCCCGGATCCCACGCCGCGTTCCTCCGCTCCGTTGCCCTGCCGCTGTACCCGCAGATGACGGAGGACGACGTGGACGCCTTGGTCGATGGCGTCCGGGCCGTGCTCTCCTAGGCCGCTCCGTAGTGCGAGTCGCGCACGTGATCAGCACTCTCGGCTTCGCCGGCGCCGAGAGGTTCCTTGCCGCGCTGATTAAGGAGGGCGACGCGGTCGGATGGGACCAGACGCTGGTCAATGTGTTCGGGGGCGGGCAGACCGACCTCGCCCGTCTGTTTGCGCCGGCGCGCTACCGTGCCGGTCACTGCGACAGCGCAATGGACGTCCCGGCGGCCCGGCGGTGGCTGAAGCGCGAGCTATCCGCGTTTGAGCCCGACGTCGTCCACGTGATGCTGCCTCACGCTTTGGTCCTGGTTGCCACACTTCCCCGGCGGCCCGGCGAGAGCCGGTTGCTGACCCACGTCTACGGCGAGGGCCTCCGCCTGAAGCGCTACGGCGTCCTCCGTGATGCGGTCGACCGCTGGGCGGGGTCGCGCTTCGACCGAGTGGTCGGGATTTCGGAGTCCGTACGGCGCTACCTCATCTCCTCTCACCGCTACCCGGCGTCCAAGGTCGATTGCATCCCGCTGGGCTGGGAGGGCGAGCCACTGCCCCCCGTTCGGCACGGCCGGCCACCCACCGTCGTCTGCGTGGCCAAGCTACGCCCGGAGAAGGGCCACGACGTGCTCCTCGATGCCTTCGCCGCCGTTCGCCGCAACGTTCCCGACGCCCGGCTCGTCCTGGTCGGCGAGGGTGAGCTCCAGGATGCGCTGGAAGCGAGAGCAAAGTCGCTTGGGGTGCACGGGGCGGTGCACTTTGCGGGCATGGTCGAGGACGTGTGGCCGCATCTGGCCGCCGCCGATGTCTTCGCCCTGGCCTCCGAATCCGAGGCGTACGGGATCGCAATCGCCGAGGCAATGGCCGCCGGGCTACCCGTCGTCGCCTCTCGTGTCGGAGGGATCCCGGAGCTCGTCGTGCCGGGCGCCTCTGGCGAGCTGTTCGACCCGGGTGATCGTGACGCGCTCGCAGCTCATCTCACGCGGCTGCTCACCGAGCCCGACCTCCGCGCCCGCATGTCGGACGAGGCCAGGCAGGCGGCCGAGCCCCTGCGGCTAAGGAACAGCCTGCCCCGCTATGTCGAGGTGTGCAACGAACTGGTGCGCTCAGGAGGCGCGGGTCGCAGGTGATAGCGTCCGCAGATTCGGTTTACCTTCCCCTCGGCTCGAACTACCCGACGTAGCTCAAACGCCCTCAACCGCCAGAACTTCGAGTCGCTGGAGGTCCTCCGGGGGTTGGCGGCCTTCTACGTTCTGCTCAACCACGCCCGGGGCTTCCTGTGGGTCGGCGGCGAGAGCCTGCAGGCGGCGGGAACGCTGGGAGCTCTGAACCTTTTTGACCAGGTGTGGGTGGCGTTGAACCAGCTGACCCGACTGGGCCACGAGGCGGTCATCCTGTTCTTCGTCCATTCCGGGTTCGCCATCGCCTACAGTCTGAGCCGGTCTCGTGGCGTCACCGGCTTCTATCAGCGTCGGTTCGTGCGGCTGTACCCGACGTACGTGGTCGGTCTGCTCTGGGCGTACCTCGTGCTTTGGATTGCCACCATGCTCGTCCCCGAGTTCTTCGACGGCCTGTACCGGTTCGGTGCATACGGCAGGTTCCCGGACGAGCTGCGCGAGTTCACCCCGGCCGCGGTGCTGAAGAACTTGTTCTATATCCCCACCGTCCCCTTCATCCCTCAGTTCTGGTCACTGCCCCATGAGGTGATCTTCTACCTGGCGGCGCCCCTCTACATGCGCTGTCCCCGGGCTTACGTGGGCGTCTCCCTTGCTCTGGCGGTCGTGGGCCTCACGGTCGGTGCCCACGCCAACTTCGTGGTGCAGCACGTCTTCGTCTACAACGGCTTTTTCGCGGTGGGAGTGTTGCTGTTCTTGAACTGGGAGCGGGTCTCAATGGCCATGCGGGACATCCCGCGCTGGGCGGTACTCGGCGCCATCGGCGTGGGCTTCGTGGTCAGCGTGGTGCTCTCCCGGCATCTGGGGACCCCGAACCGAGTGACAGAGTGGATCGCCGCTGTGGTGTCGGTGGTCGCCCTCGCCAAATTCGCCCAGGTCGAGATGAAATCCCGCCCGCTCAAGCTGCTCGGGGAGGCGAGCTACTCCCTGTACGTGACCCACGTCGCAACGGTGATCTTGGTCTTGTGCCTCTTCCATGCGATAACTGGCTTTGCACCGCCCATCGAGACGCCCTGGTTCTGGCCCATCGCAATCCCCTTTGCCTTGGCCGTCGCCTACCTGGCCTACTGGGCGGTCGAGGCGCCGTGCCGGCGCTACCTCCAGCGCCTTCGAGATCGAGCAGCGGTCACTGCTGCCTGACTGCAAACCCGGCGGCCGTGGACAACCGCGTAGGGTGGGACGGATGCCCGACCCTACCCTCCCTGACCTGACTCCGCCGGGGCCGGAGCCGAGGCCGGGCGGACCGTCTTTCGTGGATGCCAACGGCGGGCTTGCCGCCTTCCGTGTGCTTCGTCAGGAGACGGCAGCGGAGGCCCTCGGCCGGCTCCGGGAGAACCGTTGCGGCCTGCTCGTGGTCGTCGACGCCGCCGAGCACGTGATTGGGACCGTGACCGACGGCGACATCCGCCGGGCCGTCCTCGCCGGCCACGGCGTGGAGATCACGGTGTCCGAGCTCATGAGGAGCCGACCGGTCACCGTCAGCCCGTTGATGCCCGAGGCTGAGGCCCTGGAGGTCATGGTCCGCCACCGGCTGCCGGCGATCCCGATCGTTGAGGCGGGGGAGCTCGTCGGCGTGCGGTTCCTGGAGCGCCTTCCTGAAGGGCGAAACCCTCGAACGGCGGTCATCATGGCCGGTGGCCGGGGCACTCGGCTGCGTCCGGTCACCGACAAGGTTCCCAAGCCGTTGCTCAAGGTCGGCTCAAAGTCGATTGTCGAGCGCCTCATCGCCGGGCTCGCCGCCGCAGGTATCGAGGAAGTCTTCCTTGCCGTCAACTACTTGGCCGAAGTGTTCGAGCAACGTCTGGGCGCCGGCGAGCAGCTAGGGGTTTCCCTCCGCTACCTTCGCGAGGAGCACGCCATGGGGACGGCCGGGGCGCTCTCCCTCCTCCCCCCTGCCGACTACGGCCCTATCGTCGTAGCCAACGGCGACATCCTGACCACCGTGGACTTCGGCAGGTTGTTCGACTTCCACTGGCGGCACGAGGCAGCCATCACAGTGGCGGGCGTCGAGTACCGCTCGCCTATCCCGTACGGCGTCCTGCGCAACGTCGAGCACCACCTGTTGGCCATCGACGAGAAGCCGGAACGACGGGACTTCTGCAGCGCGGGCATCTACGTAGTGGAGCCCGAGGTGTTGCAGTTCCTGCCGCCCAAGGCGGCGGTCGGGATGCCCGAGCTCATCGCCGAGGTCCTCGCCGAGGGCCGCCCGGTGCACGTCTTCCCCATACTGGAGGCGTGGTACGACATCGGCGAGACGGCCCAGTTCGAGCGCGTGCTGGTCCGGTTCGCCACGGGAGACGAGGACTGATGGGATCCTGGGCCGGCCGCTCGGTGCTCGTGACCGGAGCGGAGGGCTTTATTGGCAGCCACCTCGTCGACGAGCTGCTTGCACGGGAGGCCCGGGTGCGGGCCTTCGTGCACTACAGCCCCTTTGGGCGCTGGGGATGGCTTCAGAACCGGCTCTCCGACGTCGAGATGCTGCAGGGCGACATCCGCGACGCCGAGCGGGTCGCCATGGCGGCGGCGGGCGTCGACGTCGTCTTCCACCTGGCCGCCCTCATCGGGATCCCCTACAGCTACGAGGCGCCCGAGAGCTACGTACAGACGAACGTCGTGGGGACCTACAACGTGCTGAACGCCGCCCGGCGTGCCGGGGTGGAGCGGATGGTCCAGACCTCGACCAGCGAGGTCTACGGGACCGCCCGACACGTCCCCATCGACGAAGGTCACCCACTGCAGCCACAGTCCCCGTACTCGGCGTCAAAGATCGGCGGCGACATGTTGGCGCTGTCCTTCCATCACTCGTTCGGTCTACCGCTGGCGGTGGTGCGCCCGTTCAACACCTACGGGCCGCGCCAGTCACTGCGGGCCATCATCCCCACTGTCTTGCAGCAGCTCTACAGCGGATCCGAGGAGATCCGCATCGGCTCCACCCTTCCAACGCGGGATTTCAACTACGTCACCGACACTGTCGCCGGGTTCTTGGCGGTCGCCTCGTCCGACAAGGCTCTTGGCGAAGTGGTCAACATCGGCTCAGGGCGTGAGATCGCCATCGGGGACCTCGTCAAACTACTCATTGCGACGACTGGTCGCGACGCACGGGTGGTGAGCGACAGCGACCGCCTGAGACCCCCGGGGAGCGAGGTCGAGCGGTTGCTATGTGACAACAGCCGCGCCCGGGAATGGGCCGGTTGGGCGCCCCAGGTCACCCTCGAGCAAGGCCTGGAGCGAACCGCCCGCTGGGTTCAGGAGAACCCAGATTCGAAAGCCCGTGCGTATAACGTCTGACCCGGTGGTCACGGGCGCGACGCCGCTACAGGCCTTCATTCTCGTCGCACTGGTCGGGGGTGCGCTGGGGGGGATGATCGTCTTCCTCGATGTCGGCATCGCCTTCCTGGCACCAGCCACATTGGCGACCACGCTGCTGGTGCTCCTCGTCGGTTTCATGAACCCGCCGGCGGAGGGTGAGTACGCCCGGGTCTTATGGTGGACGCTGCTGTCCTTTGCCGCCCACTTCGTCTTCGGCTTTACCGTCACCAACGCAGGCGGCCTCGTGAGCTCGCTGCTGCGGGCGCCCGACGCGCTGACGTACAACTCGTTGGCCATCGACATCACCAGGCACTGGACATCCGATTTCCCGCTCCCCTGGCTTCCCTCCGGCAAGGAGGGCTTCTACTACTTGCTTGCCGGCCTGTACTGGCTGTTCGGGTTCCACGCAGTGGCTGGCCTGGTGGTGAACGCCGCCCTGGTTGCCGCAGTGGTGCCGCCCGTCACTGACACGACCCGGCGCTTGTTCGGCGCCCAGGCTGCCGCCCGGGTCCCGCCGATCCTGGTGTTGCTGCCTAGCTTGATGCTCTGGCCTTCGCAGCTCATCAAGGAGGCGCCCGTCCTCTTTCTGGTGGCCGTCGCCGCCAACGGCGCAACCCGGGCCACAGAACGCGTCAGCGCCGGTCCGCTGTTAGCCGTTGCCGCGTCCATGGCGCTGCTCCTGACCCTCCGCGCCCACGTCGCCTTGGTCCTGGCCGGGGGGATCGTCGCCGGCATCGTCGTCGGCCGGCGGCAGCTTCTGGGCGGTGTCGGCGCCGGGCTGAGCGCGGCGGCGCTGCTCGTCATTCTCCTCTCCTTCGGCGTTGGATATTCCGGATTCGACGCCGCCGTCAACACCGACCTCCGACAAGCCCAAGTGGTGCGCAGGGACCTTGCGGTGACCGCCAGCAGCGGCTATGACGCCGATGTCGACATCTCGACCTCGCAGCAGGCCTTAACCTACCTCCCCCGGGGATTGCTGTCGTTCCTGGTGGGCCCGTTTCCATGGCAGATTCGAGGAGTCCGCCAGCTCCCCGTCGTGCCCGACATGATGATCTGGTGGGCGCTGCTCCCCAGCCTCTGGCGAGGAACCCGGGATGGATGGAGGCTCCTCGGCAGGCGGAGCTTAGTCATCCTGCTGCCGGCCATCACGACCGCATGCCTCCTCTCGCTGGCTATAGGCAACTTCGGCACGCTCGTGCGCGAGCGAATGCAGGTCGTGGTTCTGCTCGTCCCGGTTATCGCATATGGGCTGGCCGTGGGGAAAGGCGCCGGCGGGGAAGAAAGGGAACCGGAAAAGCAGCCAATGCTCACGGCGTGACCCGGCGTCGGCGTGTGGCGGTGATCCTCGCCGCCGGGGTGGCCCTCCTAGCGGTCTCCGTGGTCCCCTTCGTCCGGCCCCAGACCAGCGAACCAACCAGAGCCGACGCGGTCGTAGTCCTTTCTGGGGATCACGGGGAGCGGCTGGCACGGGCCATGGAGCTACTGGACGGGGGAGTGACATCGACCCTTGTCCTCGACGGGACACCCGACTCGGCCCGCTGGCTGGAGCTCTGCGAAGGGGGCCAACCGTTTGAGGTCGTCTGCCTTCGGCCAGAGCCGGACGGAACCCGTCAGGAGGCACGGGCCGCTGGCCGTCTGGCGAGGACCCGAGGCTGGGAGCACGTCGTCGTCTCGACGTCGACCCACCACGTGACCCGGTCCGCCATGCTATTCCGGCGCTGCGTGGCCGGCAAGGTCGACGTCGTCGCCAGCGATGCGCCCCACGGGGGGCGCAGGATGGCCCGGGCCATCGCTCGGGAGTGGCTCGCCGTGGCCCACCTCTTGACCCTGGGACGGGGCTGTTGAGCTGCCCGGCCACCCCTCATCGCCCCGGGGCGCGGCTAGCGCCGCTACCATCGAGTGAAGTGATCCCAACGCACGCCGGCGGCTTGGAGCCCCGCGAGTACGTTCGTGTTTTGCGTCGTCGCAGATGGACGATCGCCGCGGGCGTCTTCACCGTCCTCGCTGCCGCGTTGCTCTTTTCCTTTTTGCAAACGCCTGTGTACGAGGCGTCAACGCGACTGCTACTACGTCCGAACTTCTCACTCTTCGACAGCCAACAGGGGGCGAGTCCTGTCCTCGTGCAAACCGAGATCCAGCTGCTCCGCAGTGAGCAGGTGAGGGAGCTGGTCCGCGAGAAACTCGGACGAGACGCGCCGCCGATATCGGCGCTTTCCGTCGGCGACACCTCCGTCGTCGAGCTGGCCGCCCAAAGCACGGTGCCGATGGAGGCGGCCAGGATCGCCGACGCCTATGCCGCCGCATACGTCGAGTTCAACCAGCGGCAGACCACCGATTCCGTCGTGGAGGGAAGCAAGGAGATCCAGCAGCGGTTGGATGGCCTGCAGCGGGAGATCTTGGGTCTCGATGCCAGACTGGGCGCCCTGCCGAGCTGCACGGGCGTAAATCCGCCACGAGAGTGCGACGAGCGGCAGCGCCTGAATCAGGACCGCGACGCGCTGGTTAGCGAGATGGTTCCGCTCCGCACGCGGCTGAACGAGTTACAGGTCGGTGCGTCGCGCAACAGCGGTCCCCAGGTGATCGCCCGGGCTACGGTGCCGACCGAGCCGGCGCGACCGAAGCCGGTGCGGAACGCGGTCGTCGGGCTCGGCGTCGGCCTCCTGTTCGGCATCGCCCTGGCCTTCGCAAACGAGCACTTTGACGACTCCGTGCGCACCAAGGAGGACCTCGAGCGAGCGGCCCCTGACCTGCCCATCGTCGGCACCATCCCCGCCGTCCCCGCGTGGAGGAACCGGTCCGAGACGGTCGTGATGTCGCAGTCCGATCCGACCTCCGCGGTGGCCGAAGCGTACCGGTCACTACGGACGGCGGTGCGCTTCCTCACCCTCGATCGGTCCGTGCGGGTGATCCAGGTCACCAGCCCCAACGTGTCGGAGGGGAAATCGACGACGGTGTCGAACCTCGCCGTCGCTCTGGCCCGAGCCGGCGAGCGGGTCGTGGTGGTGTGCTGCGACCTGCGGCGGCCCCGTATCCACCATTTCTTCGACCTGCCGAACAAGATCGGGATCACATCTGTGATCTTGGGGACGACGCCGCTCGGTGCGGCGGTGCAGCCGGTCCCCGGCGAGGACCGGCTCCTCCTCCTGGCGTCGGGCGACCTGCCGCCGAATCCCTCGGAGCTGCTGTCGTCGCCCAGGACGGGCCAGATCCTCAAGGCCCTCCAGACGGAGGCATCCGTGATACTGGTCGACTGCCCGCCGGTCCTACCGGTCACCGATGCCGCAGTCCTGTCTGCGCACTGCGACGCCACCCTCCTCGTCGCCACCATGGGCACGACCGGGAAGCGGGAGGTGCAACGCTCCCTCGAGCTGCTGCGCCAGGTGAACGCTCCTCTTCTCGGCGTGGTGCTGAACGGGACCACTGCGGAGAGCGGGTACGGATACGTCTACAGCGGTTACACACTCGACAACGGCAACGGGTCGAAGAGAAATGGCGCCGCCAAGAGCCCGAAGGCCAAACGCTCCCGCCGGGACTCACGCTAGATTGGGGAGGGTTCGGAGTCGACGCCGGCGTGCACCGGCGGCGGGAGCTGAAGTTCGCTTCGGGCCGACGGTTGGCTGTTCCCTTGCCCTAGCGCCCGGCGGTCCCCACTCGGAGACTTCACCATGAGAGTTCTCGTCACCGGAGGAGCCGGGTTCATCGGCTCGAACCTGGCCGACGCCTTCTTGGCGGACGGCCACGAGGTGCGGGTGCTGGACGACCTCTCGACCGGGTTCGCTGAGAACGTCCCGCTTGCGGCCGAGCTGATCGAGGGCGGCGTCGCCGACCGAGACACGGTCGTCAAGGCTGTGGACGGCGTCGAGCTCGTCGTGCACCTGGCCGCCCATCGGGCGGTGCTGCGATCGGTGGAGGATCCGCTGGCGACCGACACCGCCAACACACACGGCACGCTCACCGTGCTCAAGTCGGCGGTCGACGCCGGGGTCCGCCGAGTGGTCTACGCGTCGTCCAGCAGCGTCTACGGACTCGATCCGCCCATGCCGACCCCCGAGACGGCACCGCCGAAGCCACTTTCCCCCTACGGGGTCAGCAAGCTGGCAGGCGAGCACTACTGCCGCGTGTTCGCCCAGCTTTACGGGATGGAGACGCTTTCCTTCCGCTACTTCAACGTGTTCGGCCCCCGGCAGCGCCCGGACTCGGCCTACGCCGCCGTGATACCTCTCTTCGTACAGGCCCTCCGCAATGGCGACCAGCCCACCGTCCACGGGGACGGCGGCCAGAGCAGGGCCTTCACCTATATAGACGACGTCGTCGCCGCCAACCTGGCAGCCGCCGCCGCCCCGGCGTCGTCGTGTGCCGGGCAGGTCTACAACATCGCCAGCGACGAGAGCCACAGCTTGCTCGAACTCCTCGACGTCCTGGGGCGCATCGTCGGGGTCACTCCGGTCCCCCTCCACGTCGATCCTCGCCCAGGGGACATCCGCAACAGCCGGGCGGACATCAGCGCCGCCCGCGCCGGTCTTGGCTTCGAGCCGATGGTCGGCTTCGAGGAGGGCCTGCGCCGGGCCGTGGAGTGGTTCCTCGCCATGGAGGAGCAGCGGTAGCGAGCCGCCGGTTGGCAGCCGCCCGTTAGCAGGGCACCGGGCGCGGCGGGAACCCTTCTCGGCAGACTCGAGGGATGTCGGGGATGTCGGGGACCGACGTGGTCGGCGGCGCCGTGCCCGGTGGCGGAGCGGTGGTCGGGGGCGGAGCGGTGGTCGGAGGGATCGTGGTCGGGGGC
>Ga0247713_1000082_pt1 | contig 67408 bp, 80 predicted proteins | sample 21E_NmetaG_FD_189936 | JGI IMG/M metagenome (GOLD analysis project Ga0247713, IMG submission 189936) | Soil microbial communities from hillslope of Landscape Evolution Observatory, University of Arizona, Oracle, AZ, United States - 2-1-E_N | ecosystem: Engineered > Artificial ecosystem >... | reverse complement strand
GGGAACCTACCGCGCCGAATTGGGTTACTCTATCCATCTGTCCCCCGGCAGTTTGCTGGTCGAGACGCGTCGTCAGGAGAGTCCACCTGCCCAAGCCCAAAGAAGACGCCATCGTGATGGAAGGCACCGTCGTCGAGCCGCTGCCCAACGCCATGTTCCGCGTCGAGCTGGAGAACGGTCACAAGGTGCTCGCGCACATCTCCGGGAAGATGAGGATGCACTACATCCGAATCCTTCCCGGTGACCGGGTGCAGGTGGAACTGACGCCGTACGACATCAGTCGTGGGCGCATTACCTACCGCTACAAGTAGAAGGCAGCCATGAAGGTGCGTTCCACATGAAAGTCAAACCGAGTGTCAAGAAGATCTGTGAGCGCTGCAAGGTGATACGCCGCGAGGGCAAGGTCATGGTGATCTGCTCCAACCCGCGCCACAAGCAGCGGCAGGGCTAGGAGGGTGAGCCGAGTGAACGCAGTGAACGAGGCGTGGCCCGAGCGGCCCCTTGAGCGGGAGATATAGATGGCTCGTATCGCCGGCGTCGACATCCCCCGCGAGAAGCGGCTGGAGATCTCCCTCACCTACATCCTGGGCATCGGCCGCACCACGGCCACCCAGGTCTGCCAGGCCACGGGCATCGATCCCGGCACGCGGGTGCGCGATCTGACCGAGGAAGAGGTCGCCCAGCTCCGGAACCACATCGACGCCAACCTCAAGGTCGAAGGTGACCTGCGGCGCGACGTCGCCCAGGACATCAAGCGCAAGATCGAGATCGGCTGCTACCAGGGCATCCGCCACCGCCGGGGCCTGCCCGTGCGGGGCCAGCGGACCCACACCAACGCCCGTACTCGCAAGGGTCCCAAGAAGACCGTCGCCGGAAAGAAGAAGGTCAGGAAGTAATGCCGAAGCCCAAGCCGGGAGGCCGGCGCCCGAAGAAGCGCGAGCGGAAGAACGTCACCTACGGGGTGGCGCACATCAAGAGCTCCTTCAACAACACGATCATCTCGATCAGCGACCTCGAGGGCAACGTCCTCGCATGGGCCTCCGCCGGCAACGTCGGCTTCAAGGGCTCCCGCAAGTCCACCCCCTTCGCCGCCCAGCTGGCCGCCGAGGCCTGCGCCCGCCGGGCCATGGAGCACGGCGTGCGCAAGGTCGACGTGCTGGTCAAGGGCCCCGGCTCGGGCCGGGAGACCGCCATCCGCTCCATCCAGCAGACCGGCATCGAGGTCTCCGGCATCAAGGACCTCACCCCCATCCCCCACAACGGCTGCCGTCCTCCGAAGAGAAGAAGAGTATGAACGAGGTGCTAGGACAATCCTGGCGGCTGCGCACGCCGCCGCAGGCGGCCTCGTCGGCTGCCAGCAGGAAGAACGGCGGAGGCCGGGCCGGCTTCGCCGGCCGGCCGCAGCGCGATCAACTCGCACGAGCGGAGCGAAGCGAGCGAGGGCGAGATGGCTAGGTACACCGGTCCCGTCTGCCGCCTGTGCCGGCGGGAGAAGATGAAGCTCTTCCTCAAGGGCCCGAAGTGCGACTCGATGAAGTGCCCGATCGAGCGCCGGCCCTACCCCCCGGGCATGCACGGCCGCGGCCGCATCCGTGAGTCCGAGTACATGTTCCAGCTGCGAGAGAAGCAGAAGGCCCGCCGCATCTACGGCGTGCTGGAAAAGCAGTTCCGCAACATGTACGAGGAGGCCAACCGCCAGGACGGCATCACCGGCGAGAACCTGCTGCGCATGCTCGAGCAGCGCCTTGACAACGTCGCCTTCCGCGCCGGGTGGGGCTCCAGCCGCAACCAGGCCCGCCAGTTCGTCCGCCATGGCCACGTCAACGTGAACGGCCGGCGGGTCACCATCCCCAGTTACCAGGTGCGCAAGGGCGACGTCGTGGAGATCCGGGAGAAGTCCCGCAACATGATCGTCCTGCGCCACAACCTTGACACCCTCGACCGGGTCAAGCCGCCGTGGCTGGAGGTCGCCGACGGCGGTCTCTCCGCCACCGTGCGCGACCTGCCCCTCCGGGAGCACATCGACGTCCCGGTCCGGGAGTCGCTCATCGTCGAGCTCTACTCCAAGTAGAAGAAGGCACACATGCTCATCATTCAGCGCCCCTCAGTCGAAGCGGTCGGCGAAGCCGAAGGCGACCGACAGCTGTTCACCATCTCGCCGCTGGAGCCCGGGTTCGGCCACACCCTCGGGAACTCCCTGCGCCGCACGCTTCTTTCGTCGATCCCCGGCGCCGCGGTCACGTCGATCCGTTTCGACGACGTCCTCCACGAGTTCACCACCATCGCCGGGGTGAAGGAGGACGTGACCGACATCATGCTCAACCTGAAGGACCTGGTCCTGCGGGTGGAGAGCGAGGAGCCGGTCACCCTGCGCCTCGACGCCCGTGGTCCCGGCGACGTCACCGCCCGTGACCTCCAGCCCCACTCGGATGTCGAGATCCTGAACCCCGACATGCACATCGCCACCCTCTCGGGCAAGGCCCGCCTGGCCCTCGACATCACCGTCGAGCGGGGCCGGGGCTACGTGTCGGCCGACAAGAACAAGAAGTCGTCGGTGATCGGGGTCATTCCCATCGACTCGATCTTCTCGCCGGTGCGCCGGGTGGCGTTCACCGTGGAGCCCACCCGGGTCGAGCAGGCCACCAACTACGACAAGCTGACCCTCGACATCGAGACCGACGGCTCCATCTCGCCTCGTGAGGCGCTGGCCTCCGCCGGCGCCACGCTGCGATCCCTCGTCACCCTGGTGGCCGAGATGAGCGACGCCCCCCGGGCCCTGGAGCTCGGTGACGTCGGCGTGCTGGGGAGCGGGTCCCCCGACCTCGACCTGGCCATCGAGGAGCTCGACCTGTCCGAGCGCCCCCGCAACTGCCTCAAGCGGGCCCAGGTCAACACCGTGGGCGAGCTGGTCAACAAGACCGAAGAGGATCTGCTGGCCATCACCAACTTCGGCCAGAAGTCCCTCGACGAGGTCCTCCAAAAGCTGGACGAGCGGGGCCTCGCCCTGCGGTCCAAGAGCGGGGCGTAAGGCCATGCCCGCCACTCCCAGGAAGGGCAGGCGCTTCGGCGGCTCGGCCTCCCACCAGCGGCTCATGTTCGCCAACATGGCGGCGTCGCTTTTCGCGGCCGAGGGGATCGTCACCACCCAGGCCAAGGCCAAGGCCCTGCGGCCCATCGCCGAGAAACTCATCACCAAGGCCCGTAAGGGCGGGGTGCACAACCACCGCCAGGTGGTGTCGTACATCGGCGACAAGGACATGGCCCACAAGCTGTTCGAGGAGATCGCCCCCCGCTACGAGGGGCGCCCCGGGGGCTACACCCGCATCCTCAAGCTGGGCCCCCGCCACGGCGACAACGCGCCGATGGCTCGCATCGAGCTCGTCTAGCACCCCGGGCCGTCACCCGTGAGGGTGCGTATGACGATCGCGTACGACGGGACCGGGTTCTCCGGGTTCTCGGAGAACCTCAACGTGAAGACGGTCGGCGGGGACTTGAAGGTCGCCCTGGCGACGGTGTTGCGCCACCCGGTCAACCTGATCGTGGCCGGGCGCACCGACGCCGGCGTCCACGCGTGGGGCAACGTCGTCCACTTCGACACCGAGGTCGACATCGACCTGCTGACCCTGCAGCGCCACCTCAACAGCATGCTCGGGCCGGCGATCGTCGTCCGGTCGGCGGAGGTGGCGGCGCCGGCCTTCAATGCCCGGCACGACGCAGTCGCTCGCCGGTACCGGTACACCGTGCTGAACCGGCCCGTTCCCGACCCTTTCCTGGCCGCGACGACCTGGCACGTCTCCCGGCCGCTCGATCTGTCCGTGCTGCGGCTGACCTGCGATCCGCTCATCGGCGAGCACGACTTCTCGTCGTTCTGCCGGGTGCAGAAGCGGATCCCCGACGCCAGCCTGGTCCGCCTCGTCTACGACGCCCGCTGGATCGACGCCGGCGACGGCCTGCTCCGCTTCGACATCGACGCCAGCTCGTTCTGCCAGCAGATGGTGCGGGCCCTGGTCGGCACCATGGTCCCGATGGGCCTGGGGAAGCAGCGGGCGGGGGAGATGGCCGGCATCCTCCGGGCGCGGGACCGCTCGGCGGCCAACCGGGTGGCGCCGGCCCGGGGGCTGTGCCTCTGGGAGGTCGTCTACCCCGACAGCCACACCGACGCGCCAGTGCCCCGGTCCCACTGGCGGGACCGGGGCACTGGTTAAGGCGAACAGCTACTACTTGACGGCCTGGACGTTGAACTCGAGGCGGATCTTCTTGCCGACCAGCACGCCACCGGTCTCCAGGGCGACGTTCCAGGTCAGGCCCCAGTCCTCGCGGTCGATCTCGGTGTGGGCCGAGAAGCCCAGGCGCTGGCCACCCCACGGGTCGGCCTGGGCGCCGTCGAACTCGACGTCGAGGGTGACGGGCCGGGTCACGTCTTTGACGGTGAGGTCGCCGGTGAGCTTGGCCTTGCCGTCGCGGTTGATCTCGACCTTGGTGCTGCGGAAGGTCATGGTCGGGTAGTTCTCGACGTCGAGGAAGTCGGGGCTGCGCAGGTGGCCGTCGCGCTTCTCGTCGGACGTGTCCACGCTGGCGGTGTCGATGGTGACTTCCACCGACGACTGCTCGGGCGACTCGCCGATCACGATCTGGCCGTCGAAGTCGGTGAAGCGCCCACGGACCTTGGTGATCATCAGGTGGCGACCGACGAACTCGACGGTGGTGTGACCACGGTCGAGGGCGTAGGTCCCGGCCTGGGGGACCTGCAGCCCCTGGTAGTCACGGGTGAAGGTGGTTGCCATGGTCGAGCTCCTTGTGGGTTGAGATTTCAACTACTTCGTTGATCTTACAACAATTGAGAGCTCTATCAATTCCCACCCGCCGGAGGGGAGGATCAGCGGCCGGCGGGAGGGGCGTCGACCGAGGGCGCCGGCGCGGCGGCGGTGACTTCCTCGGTCAAGCGCTCGGCCACGGTGGCGAGCTCGGTATAGAGGGCGTTCAGCTCCCGGCGGAGCTCCGCCTCCCGGTCAGGCCAGCCCTCCTGGGCGGCCTGGTCGGCCTGGCGGGCCAGTTCGACGATCTCCATCTCCAGCCCGACGGCGTGGTCCTGAAGGTGCGGCGCAACATCGACCATCGTGGTCTCCTCTCTTGGTCCGCTGCCTAGGCTCAAGGCCTACAGACGATCCCGATAGGAGCCCTACCCCGGAGTTCCGCCGCCCATTCCTCCTCGTGCGTTAGTCTGTCGAACTGATGTTCGAGCTGAACGACTGCCAGCGGGCCGCGGTGGACCACGATGGCGGGCCGCTGCTCGTCCTGGCCGGCGCCGGCAGCGGCAAGACCGGCACGCTGGCCCACCGTGTCGCCCGGCTGCTGCGAGAAGGCGCCGAACCCGAGCGCGTGTGCGTGGTGACCTTCAGCCGGCGGGCGGCCCAGGAGCTGTTGGCGCGGGCGGGCCGGCTCTCCGACCGCAGCGCCGCCGCCCGCGTCTGGGGCGGCACGTTCCACTCGGTGGCCAACCGGGTCCTGCGCCTGCACGGCCGGCGCCTCGGCCTCGACCCCGGGTTCACCATCCTCGACTCGGGCGACGTCACCGAGCTGTTCGGGCTGATCAGGTCCGATCTCGGGCTGCACCACACTGCTGGCTCGGCCGGCGGGGGGCGCCGGCGTTCGCCCCGCGCATCGACGCTGGCGTCGATCTATGACCGGGTGGTCAACACCGGCGAGCGCCTCCAGGTCGTGCTCGACCGGTCGTTCCCCTGGTGCGCCCAGGAGACCGAGGGGATCAAGGCCTGCTTCGCCGCCTACACGGCCCGCAAGCGCGACCGCCAGCTCCTCGATTACGACGACCTGCTCCTGTGCTGGCGGGCGCTCGATGCCGTCCCCGGCCTTCTGCCCGCCATGTTCGACCACGTCCTGGTCGACGAGTACCAGGACACCAACACCCTCCAGGCCGACATCCTGGCCGCCCTGTGCCCCGGTGGGCGGGGGCTGACGGTCGTCGGCGACGACGCCCAGGCCATCTACGGCTTCCGGGCTGCGAGCAGCGGCAACCTGCTCCAGTTCCCCGAGCGGTTCCCGGGCACGACGATCGTGCGCCTGGAGCAGAACTATCGGTCCACGCCGCCCATCGTCGCCGTGGCCAACGCGGTCATGGCCGAGGCCGGCGCCGGCTCCACCATGACCAAGGTGCTGTGGTCGGAGCGGGCCGGCGCCCGCCGGCCCCTGCTGCGCACCTGCGGTGACGAGGAGACCGAGGCGGCGACGGTGTGCGATTCGGTGCTGGCTCACCGCGACGACGGCGTCGCCCTCCACGACCAGGCGGTCCTGTTCCGGGCGTCGCACCACTCCGACCTGGTGGAGCTCCACCTGAGCCGGCGCAACGTCCCCTACGTGAAGTACGGCGGGCTCAAGTTCCTGGAGGCGGCGCATGTCAAGGACCTCATGGCCCTCATGCGGGTGCTCGACAACCCGTGGGACGAGCTGGCGTGGTTCCGCACCCTGCAACTCCTGGAGGGCGTGGGGGCGGCGACGGCCCGGCGGGTCATGGAGGAGCTCGGCGTCGCCCAGCCCGGCGAGCCGAACGCCACGCCGCTCGGGCGCCTGCTGGCCGCCCCTCCTCGAGTGCCGGCGGCGGCCCGGGAGGAGCTGGGCGGCCTCCGGGCCGCCCTGGCCGAGTGCGCCGACGGTTGCCTGCCCGGCGGCGACACGCCGCCGCCGGCGGTCCAGGTCGAGCGGCTGCGCCAGTGGCTCGGCCCGGTGCTCGTGCGGGCCTACGACCACCCCGCAGCCCGGCTGGCCGACCTCGAGCAGCTGGAGGGCGTGGCCGCCAACGCCCCGTCGCGCAGCCGGTTCGTCAGCGACCTCACCCTCGACCCGCCCTCGTCGACCGCCGACCTGGCCGGCCCCCCGCTCGTCGACGAGGACTGGTTGGTGTTGTCCACCGTCCACTCGGCCAAGGGTGGGGAGTGGGAGGTGGTCCACGTCCTGCACGCCAGCGACGGCATGTTCCCCTCCGACATGGCCACCGGCGACCCCGAGGGCATCGAGGAGGAGCGCCGGCTGCTCTACGTCGCCGTCACCCGGGCCCGCTCGGCCCTGGAGGTCAACGTCCCCCTCCGCTACCACCACAAGCGCCGGCCCATGACCGACGCTCACAGCTACGCCCAGGTCAGCCGGTTCCTGTCGCCGGCGGTCCGCTCACTCATGGACGAGGCCCACGTGGAGGGCCGCCCCCAGTTCGACGACCGCCCGGGGATGGCGGTCGACGAGTCGGCGGTGGTGGAGGGCGGCCTGGCCGGCGTCGACCGCATGCTGGCCGACCTCTGGGGCTGAGCGCTCGGCGCAGTCCTTGGGCTTCCTGCCATCTGTCTTATGGTGCAGCGATGACCGCCACCACCACCGTCGATTGGGCCGCGGCGCGCCGGGCGGTGGCTCAGGCCGGCCCCCGGCTGACGGCCATGCTGCGGTCGGCGACGAAGCCCGACGCGCCGGCGCTGGGGGAGTGGGACGTGACCCAGGTCGCCACCCACGTCTCCCATGCCCTGGACGCGATAACCGCTATGACCGCCGGGGGCGGCAACCTGATCGCCGACATCTCGGGCCTGCCCACGCTGAGCCGGGTGATGCTGGAGGGCGAGGGCCGGCGGCCACTGGCCCAGTTGGCCGACCGCATCGACCTGACCGTGGCAGGTTTTCTCGCGGCGATGGAGGCGGCGCCGGCGGACACGTCGCACAGCTGGCTGATCCAGGGCAGCGAGATGCCCTTGTCCACCCTGACCTGCCACATCCTCAACGAACTGACCGTCCACGGCCGCGACATCGCCGTAGCGCTCGGGCAGCCTTGGCCGATCGAAAAGGGCCACGCCGCTCTCGTCCTGCAGGGCTTCGTCTTCCCCGCCCTCCACACCCTGGGGCGGGCCATGGTCGTGCAGGAGAAGGCGGGCGACAAGCGGGCCCGGTTCGACGTGCACCTGCGCGGGGACGGCCGGGCATGCCTCGTCTTCGACAAGGGCGACTTCTCGGTCGAGGCCTCGCCTCAGGGGAAGGTCGACTGCAAGCTGTCCGTCGACCCGGAGGCGTTCCTGCTGGTGGCATGGGGCCGGATCAGCCAGTGGTCGGCCATCCCCAAGGGCCAGCTCCTGGCGTCGGGACGGAAGCCCTGGCTCGGCCTGCAGATGCGCAGCTGGCTTCGCAACCCCTGAGGCCGAGTACACTCTTCCCCCTGTGCGTACCTTCTCGACGAAACCATCCGACGTCCAGCGCGCGTGGCACCTCGTCGACGCCGAGGGCCTCGTGCTCGGGCGTATGGGGTCAGAGGTCGCCCGGCTGCTGCGCGGCAAGCACAAGCCCCAGTTCGCCCCCCACATCGACACGGGTGACCACGTCATCGTGGTCAACGCGTCGAAGGTGGTCTTGACCTCCGGCAAGGAGGCCAAGAAGATCGAGTACCGCCACACCGGCTACCCGGGTGGCCTGCGCCAGCGGTCCTACACCGAGGTCATGGCCAACAACCCCGAAGACGCCGTCCGCAAGGCCGTCCGGGGCATGCTCCCCAAGGGCCCGCTCGGCCGCTCGATGCTGAAGAAGCTCAAGGTCTACGCCGGCCCCACTCACCCCCACGCCGCCCAGATGCCCGAGGCGCTCGAGCTCTCGATGGCCGTCGCCCGCCCGCGCGGCCTGTAGTCAGTAAAGGACCATCGTGCCCAAGCCCCTCATGCAGTCGACCGGCCGTCGCAAGGAAGCCGTCGCCCGCGTCCGCATCCGCCCGGGCACGGGCAAGATCACCGTCAACAAGCGCCCGATCGAGGACTACTTCCCGTCGGAGACCCACCGCATGATCGTCACCGAGCCGCTCCGGCTCACCACGCTGGACGAGACCTACGACGTCGACGCCACCATGGACGGCGGCGGCGTGTCGGGTCAGGCCGGCGCCCTACGCCTGGGCATCGCCCGAGGGCTCGTCAACATCGACGAGGAGCTGCGGACCACCCTGAAGCGGGCCGGGTTCCTCACCCGTGACGCCCGTGAGAAGGAAAGCAAGAAGTACGGCCTGAAGAAGGCCCGGAAGGCACCCCAGTACTCCAAGCGCTAAAGCAAGGAGGCCGCCGGTGACGCTCCGGTTCGGCACCGACGGCGTCCGGGGCATCGCCAACGCCGAGCTCACCCCCGAATTAGTCCTCGCCCTCGGCCGCGCCGCGGCGCGCGTCCTGGGCGAGGGCCCGAGCGGCCCTTCGAGCGGGCGACCGGGGCCGTTCCTGGTGGGCCGGGACACCCGGATCTCCGGGCCACTCCTGCAGGCGGCGCTCTCGTCCGGCCTGGCCACCGAAGGGGCCGACGTGATCGACCTGGGCGTGCTGCCCACGCCGGGCGTGGCCTGGCTGTCGGCGGCCGACAACCGGCCGGCGGCCATGATCTCCGCCTCCCACAACCCCTTTCCCGACAACGGGGTCAAGTTCTTCCTGGCCGGCGGGCGCAAGCTCTCCGACGAGATCGAGGAAAGGCTGGAAGCCGAGCTGGACCGGTTGCTCGCCGACCCGCAGCAGGCTCCACGACGCACGGGCTCCGAACTGGGGCGGCTCCTTCCAGGCCCCGGCGTAGATCGCTACGAGGCCGCGCTGGCGGCCACCGTCGGCGCCGGCAGCCTGGAGGGGCTGTCGGTGGTGCTCGACTGCGCCAACGGGGCGGCCAGCGCAGTGGCCCCGGAGGTCCTGCGCAGCCTCGGCGCCCGGGTGGCCGTCATTCACGACACGCCGGACGGCCTGAACATCAACGACGGGAGCGGCTCCACCCACCCCGAGGAGCTCCAGCGCCAGGTCCTGGCCGGCGGCGCCGACGTGGGCCTGGCCTTCGACGGTGACGCCGACCGGGTCCTGGCCGTCGACGCAGCCGGTGCCCTGGTCGACGGCGACCAGCTCATCGCCATCTGCGCTCTGGACCGCCGCGACAGCGGCCGCCTGCCGGGCGACACGGTGGTGGTCACCGTGATGTCGAACCTGGGCTTCCGCAAGGCCATGGCCGCCCATGGCATCTCCTTGGTGGAGACCGATGTCGGCGACCGCTACGTGCTGGAAGAGATGGAGCGCGGCGGCTGGGGCCTCGGTGGTGAGCAGTCGGGGCACATCATCTTCGGCGACCTGGCCACTACCGGTGACGGCCTCCTGACCGGCCTGCAGGTCCTCGACGTCATGGCCCGCAGCGGCCGGTCGCTGGCCGACCTGGCCGGCGTCATGGCCCGCCTGCCCCAGGTCCTGCGCAATGTCCCCGTGGCGGCACGGGGCGCCAGCGTGGGCGGATCCGAGGAGCTGACCCTGGCCATCAAGGCGGTGGAAGCCGACCTGGGAGAGCGGGGCCGGGTGCTGGTGCGGCCCAGCGGCACTGAACCGGTGGTCCGGGTCATGGTGGAGGCGTTCACCGTCGAGGAGGCCGAAGCCGCGTGTGAGGCGCTGTGCTCGGCCGTGGGGCGGGCGCTCGGCGCGTAAGCCCCGGTCAAGGGCCTACCCTTTGCCTCATGTGCGGCATCGTCGGCGTGACCGGGAGCGATCCGGCCCTGCCCTTCCTCATCGACGGCCTGAGCCGGCTCGAGTACCGGGGCTATGACTCCTCGGGGGTGGCCCTGGTCGACGGCGACTCGGTCTGGGTGCGCCGGCGGGCCGGCAAGCTGGCCGAGCTCACCGGCGCCGTCGGTGACGCCCCGCCGGCGGTGGTGGGGATCGGCCACACCCGTTGGGCCACCCACGGGGGTCCGACGGAGAACAACGCCCACCCGCACACCGACTGCACCGGCGCCCTGGCCCTCGTCCACAACGGGATCATCGAGAACCACGTCGAGCTGGGCGACGAGCTGGTGTCAGCCGGTCACGAGCTGCGCTCGGAGACCGACACCGAGGTGCTGGCCCACCTGATCGAGGCGGGCATGGCCGCCGGCGCTGGCCTGGCCGACGCGGTGCGGGCGGCACTGGGCCGGCTGGAGGGCTCCTTCGCCATCGCCGTGGTCCATGCCGAGGACCCGGAGCTGATCGTCGCCGCCCGGCGCTCGTCGCCTCTCGTCGCCGGGCGGACGGACGGCGCCGGCCTGGTGGCCTCCGACATCCCGGCGCTGCTGGCGGCCACCCGTGAGGTCTACGTCATCGACGACGACCAGATCGTCGAGGTGCGGCCCGGCTCGCTACGGGTCACCACCATGGCCGGCGAGGAGATCGAGCCCGTCCGGCGCAAAGTCGAGGGCGACGTCGAGACAGTGGAGAAGGGCGGCTACCCCGACTTCATGCTCAAGGAGATCCACGAGCAGCCGCGGGCCGTTCGCGAGACCCTCCGAGGGCGGACCAAGGGTGACCGGCTCACGCTGGGCGAGCTGGAGCTCTCGGACGAGGAGCTGCGGGCGGTCGACAAGGTCTTCATCGTGGGCTGCGGCACCAGCTACCACGCCGGCATGGTGGCGCGCTACGCCATCGAGCATTGGGCCCGCCTGCCGACCGAGATCGACGTGGCGTCGGAGTTCCGCTACCGAGACCCGGTCCTCGACGCCCAGAGCCTCGTCGTCGGCGTCAGCCAGTCAGGCGAGAGCCTCGACACCATGGAGGCGTGCCGGTACGCCCGCTCGGCCACCAACAAGGCCAAGGTGCTCGTGGTCTCCAATGTGGTCGACTCCTCGATGGCCCGTGAGGCCGATGCGGTGCTGTACACCCGGGCGGGCCCCGAGCGGGGGGTGGCGGCCACCAAGACCCACGTGGCCCAGATCGTGGCCATGGAGCTGCTGGCCCTGAAGCTGGCCCAGGCCCGCGGCGTGCTGTACCCCGAGGAGGTGGCCCGTCAGATCGAGGCCCTGCACGCGGTGCCGTCGCTCATCGACGGCGTGCTGGCTCGGGCCGACGAGGTGAAGGACGTGGCGGCGCGCTACGTCGAGACCCGGGATTTCTTCTTCCTCGGCCGGGGCGTGGGTTACCCGGTCGCCCTCGAGGGGGCACTGAAGCTGAAGGAGATCTCCTACGCCCGGGCCGAGGCGTACCCGGCGGGGGAGATGAAGCACGGCCCCATCGCCCTCATCGAGCCGGGAACGGTGGTCGTGGCCGTGGCCACCCGGGGCCGCCTCCACGCCAAGATCATGAGCAACATCGACGAGGTGCGAGCGCGGGGCGCCACGGTGGTCGTGGTCGCCAACGAGGGCGACGAGGCCGCCGCCGCCCATGCCGACAGCGTGCTCTGGGTGCCGGCCGTGCCCAAGGGCGGCGAGCTGTTCTCGCCCCTGGTCGACGTCATCTCACTGCAGCTCTTCGCCTACTTCGTGGCCAGGGCGCGCGGCTGTGACGTCGACCAGCCTCGCAACCTGGCCAAGACTGTGACCGTGGAGTGATCGCCCATCACTCGCTCGCTTCGCTCGCTCCGTTCGGGCGAGTTGGTCGTGCTCCGGGCGGCCGGCGGAGCCGGCCCCCCTCCGCCGTTCTCTTAGGCCGGCAGCCGAGGGAGGCCACCTTTGGCGGCGCATGGGGCCGCCCGGCATTGGGTGCGCTGGACCGTTGATCGGGGTAGGTATCGACACGGTGGAGGTGGAACGGTTTCGCAAGGCGCTCCTGAAGCGGCCGGGCATCGCCGACCGGCTGTTCACGCCGGCCGAGCAGGCTTACGGCCGGCGCCAGCAGGACCCGTCGGAGCGGCTGGCAGCGCGGTTCGCAGCCAAGGAGGCGGTGATGAAGGCCCTCGGCGTGGGACTGGGTGCCTTCGCCTTCCGCGATGTCGAGGTGGTGAAGGCGCCGTCGGGGGCGCCGGCGATTGCTCTCACCGGCCGGGCTGCAGAACTCGCGGCCCGCCGGGGCGTCACGTCGTGGCACGTGTCGCTGACCCACACGGGTCTTATCGCCGAGGCCGTCGCTATCGCGCTTTGATCCCCGTCCTCACCCCCGAGGAGATGCGGGCCGTCGACCGCGCCGCGCCAGAGCCCGAGGAGGTGCTGGTGGCGCGGGCCGGCTCGGCGGTGGCCCGGGCCGCGCTGGCCATGCTGGGCGGCGCCTACGGCCGGCGGGTGGTGGTCGTGGCCGGGAAGGGCAACAACGGGGCCGACGGGCGGGTGGCGGCCACGCTCCTGCGCCGGCGGGGGGTGCGGGTGGAGGTCATCGACGCCGGCGACCAGCCCGACCGGCTCCCGAAGTCGGACCTGGTGATCGACGCCGCCTACGGCACCGGTTTCCGGGGTGACTACTCGGCGCCCGACCCCGCCGGCGCCCCGGTGCTGGCCGTGGACATCCCCTCGGGCATCGACGGCCTCACCGGCGAGGCCCAGCCGGGGGCGGTGCGGGCCACCGAGACCATCACCTTCGCGGCCATGAAGACCGGGCTCCTGCTCGGCGCCGGCTTCGAGCACGCCGGTCGGGTCAGCGTGGCCGATATCGGCCTGGACGTGTCCCGTTCGAGCATCGGCGTGGTCGAGGCGCCCGACGTGGCCGGCTGGCTCCCTGCTCGCGAACGCAACAGCCACAAGTGGAAGTCCGCCCTTTGGATGATCGCCGGGTCGCCGGGGATGACCGGCGCCGCCGACATGGCCGCCGGGGCCGCCATGCGGGCCGGCGCCGGCACCGTCCGCCTGGGCATCCCCGGTGTACCACCCAGCCCCCGGTTCCCCGAGGTCATCGGCCGCTGGTTGCCCGAGGAGGGCTGGGACGACGACGTCATCGCCGGCGACCTCGAGCGCATGAAGGCCGTGGTCATGGGGCCCGGCCTCGGGCGCTCCGACGCCACCGTCGGCGCGGTGCGCCGGCTGGTGGCCAAGGCCAAGTTGCCCGTCGTCATCGATGCCGACGCCCTGTACGCCCTCGGCTCCCTCGACGACCCGGCCCGGTTCCTGCGCAACCGCCCCGGCCCCACCGTCCTCACCCCCCACGACGGGGAGTTCAACCGTCTCATGGGCTGCCCGCCCGGACCGCGGCGCATCTCCGCCGTCCGCCACCTGGCCTTCACCACCGGCGCCACCGTGCTCCTCAAGGGCTCGACGACGATCGTCGCCGACCCCGCCGGCGACGTGTTGCTCACCACCGCCGGCGACGCCCGCCTCGCCACCGCCGGCAGCGGCGACGTGCTGTCGGGAGTGATCGGGGCACTGCTGGCCCAGGGGCTCGACGCGCCCCAGGCGGCGGCGGCCGGCGCCTTCGTGCACGGGACGGCCGCGAGCCTAGGCTGGCGCCGCGGCCTGGTCGCCGGCGACCTGCTCGACCTGCTCCCGGCCGTTCTCAACACGATCGCTCCCTGACCCCCCGAGGTGGCATGCCCCGAAACTCCCTCGTGCGCGACGTCATGACCACCGACGTGCTCACGTTCAAGCCCGATGACACCGTCGAGGCGGCGGCCCGTTCCCTGTCGGAGCGCAAGCTCGGCGGCGGTCCCGTGGTGGACGCCGACGGCGTGGTGATCGGGCTGCTAGAGGACGACGACCTCATCGTCCAGGACAGCCGGCTCCACTTCCCCACGGTCATCTCCGTGTTCGGCGCCTACCTCGAGCTGCCGTCCTCGGTCCGCCACTTCGAGTCGGACCTGAGGAAGGCGGTGGGGGCAACCGTGGCCGACGTCATGGACCACGACGCCCCGACGTGCCGGCCGGACGACACCCTGGAGACGGTCGCCACCACCCTCCACGACCGCAACTCGTCCCGCATGGCCGTGGTCGACGACGACGGCCGGCTGGTCGGCGTGATATCGAGGGGCGACCTGGTCCGGGCCATCGTGGGCGGTGTCGGGGAATAGCGGCGTGGCTGTCCGCCCCGCCTGGGCCGAGGTCGACCTGGCGGCGGTGCGGCACAACGCGTCTCTCCTGAGCCAGCTGGCGGCGCCGGCGGCGTTGTGCGCGGTGGTGAAGGCGAGCGCGTACGGCCACGGCGCGGCGGCGGTGGCCGAGGCGGCGCTGGAGGGCGGGGCCACGTGGCTGGCCGTCGCCATCGTCGAGGAGGGCGCCGTCTTGCGCGACAACGGCATCGAGGCGCCGATCCTCCTTCTCTCCGAGCCGCCCGCGCCCGCCATGGGCGACGTGGTGTCGCTCCGGCTGACGCCGACGATCTACACCGAGGCCGGTGTGGAGGCGGCGGCCAAGGCGGTCGTCGCCGCCGAAGCGCCGCCGTTGGACGTGCACGTCAAGGTCGACACCGGCATGCACCGCGTCGGGGCCAGTGCCGGGGACACGGCGTCGGTGGTGCGTGCCGTCGTCGACCGTCCCGAGCTGCACTTCGCCGGGCTGTGGACCCACTTCGCCGTGGCCGACGACCCGGGGAACCCCTTCACCGAAGAACAGTGCACCCGGTTCGAGGCGGTGGTGACCGGGCTCGTCGAGGAGGGCCTGCGGCCGCCGATGGTCCACGCCTGCAACTCCGCCGGCGCCATCGCCCACGCCGGGGCCCACCACGACATGGTCCGCTGCGGGATCGCTCTCTACGGCGTCGCCCCCAGCGCGGCGATGGCCGCCGTCGCCGCGGTGGAGGGGCTGCAACCCGCCCTCTCGCTGCGGGCGCAGGTGTCCTACGTGCGGGAGGTGGGGGCCGGCGAGGGCGTCTCCTACGGGTTGCGCCGGCCACTCGAACGGCCGTCCCGGGTGGCCACCATCCCCATCGGGTATGCCGACGGTGTGCCGTGGCGGCTGGGTGTGACGGGCGGCGAGGTGCTGATCGGCGGGCGTCGGCGGCCGCTGGCCGGCAGCGTCACCATGGACCAGATCATGGTCGACTGTGGCGACGACGACGGGGTGCTGGCCGGCGACGAGGTGGTGCTCATCGGCCGCCAAGGAGACGAGCACATCACCGCCTGGGAGTGGGCGACACGGGTGGGCACCATCGCCTACGAGATCCTGTGCGGCATCGGCCCGAGGATCCCGAAGATCTATGGGTGAGGCCGCCATTACGCTCGGGTCCGTGCCGGTCCTGGCTGACGTGGAGCGGGAGGCGAAGACCTGCACCCGCTGCCAGCTGGCGCAGGGGCGGACCCAAGTGGTCTTCGGTGTCGGGAACCCCAACGCCGACCTCATGTTCGTCGGCGAGGCGCCGGGACAGCAGGAGGACCTCCAGGGTGAGCCGTTCGTCGGCCGTTCGGGCCAGTTGCTCGACAAGATGGTGTGGGAGGAGATGGGCCTGACCCGAGACCGGTTCTACATCGCCAACACCGTCAAGTGCCGGCCGCCGGGCAACCGCGACCCCCAGCCGGCGGAGATCACCGCCTGCGGCCCGTGGCTGGAGGCCCAGGTCGACCTCGTCGACCCCAAGGTGGTCGTCACCCTCGGGAACTTCGCGGCCAAGTTGCTGCTCCGCACCACCGAGGGGATCACCAAGCTGCGGGGTCGGGCCTACCCGTACCGGCGGGGGGTCCTGGTGCCGACGTACCACCCGGCGGCGGTGCTGCGGGGCGCCGGCGACCTCGCCGCCCAGATGCGGGCCGACCTGGTCAGGGCCAAGGGGTACCTGGCGGCATGATCAAGGCCACCACCACCTCCGTCGAGGAGACCCGGGCCCTCGCCGCCGAGGTCGCAGGCCTGGCTGCGCCCGGCGACCTGATCGTCCTGGCCGGCGACCTGGGCACGGGCAAGACCGCCTTCGCCCAGGGCTTCGCCAAGGGGTTGGGCGTCGAGGAGCCCGTCACCAGTCCGGCGTTCATCCTGGTGCGCTCCTACGAGGGCCGGCTGCCGCTCGTCCACCTCGACGTCTACCGCCTGGAGACCATGCAGGAGCTCGTCGACCTGGGTATCGCCGAGTTGCTCGACGATGGCGCGGTCACCCTTGTCGAGTGGGGCGACGCGGTCGCCCCGGGCCTGCCCGCGGACTTCCTCGAGGTCCGGCTGGAGGCCAAGGAAGAGGCCGACGACCGCCTGCTCAGCATCCGCACGGTCGGCCCGGGGTGGCCGCCGCGGGCCCGGGCCCTGAAAGAGGCGGTCGCCAAATGGAGTGTCTGACGTGCTGATCCTGGGCATCGAGACGGCCACCATCCAGGTGGGCTGCGCCATCGGCGGCCACGAGGGCGTCCTGGCCTCGTTCCACGCGGCCAAGGGCCGGCGCCACGTGGAGACGCTGGTCCCCGCCATCGAGTTCATGTGCCGGCAGGCGACGATCGAGCTGAGCGAGATCAGCGCCATAGCCGTCGACGTGGGCCCCGGCCTCTTCAGCGGCCTCCGGGTCGGGGTCGCCGCGGCCAAGGCTCTGTCCCAGGCCCTGCGCATTCCCACCATCGGGATCTCCAGCCTCGACCTGCTGGCCTTCCCCGTCCGCTACACCAACCGCCTGATCGTCCCGGCCATCGACGCCCGCCGGGGCGAGCTCTTCTACTCCATGTACCGCCAGGTGCCCGGAGGTGCCCAGCGGCTGGTGCCGTACCAGGTCGGCACGCCCGATGACCTGGCCTCGGAGCTCCTGGCTCGGGGCGAGGACTGTCTGGTCGTGGGCGACGGCGCCATGCGCTACCCGGAGATCCTCACCGAGGTCTCGGGCGCCGAGGCGGGCGACGCCACGTCGGCCTTCCCGTCGGCCGCCTCGCTGGTCGAGCTGGCCCATCCCCAGGCCCTACGGGAGGAGTTCGTGCAGCCGTGGGAGTTGGAGCCGCTCTACCTGCGCAAGAGCGACGCCGAGATCAACTGGACGGCCGCGATGGACCGCGCCACCTAATCCCATGGTCCAAGCACGGCGCGATGTGGGTCCCGACCAGTTGGTGGTCCACATCCTGCCCATGCGCCGGCGCCACCTCCGTTCCGTGCTCAAGATCGAGGCCCAGGTCTACGCCCGGCCGTGGTCGCTCAGCCTGTTCGTCAGCGAGATGGCCCTACGCACCAGCCGGGCGTACTACGTCGCCCGTATCAACGGCGTCCTGTGCGGCTACGGCGGTCTCATGGTGAGTGACGACGACGGTCACATCACCACCCTGGCCGTCGACCCCATCTGGCACCGCAACAAGATCGGTACCCGGCTGCTGCTCACCCTGGCCCGGACCGCCATTCGCAGAGGCGCCAGCAACCTCACCCTCGAGGTCCGCGTCACCAACACCGCGGCCCAGGAGATGTACCGCCAGTTCGGCTTCCGCCCCGCCGGCATCCGGAAGAACTACTACGTCGAGACCAACGAGGATGCACTGGTCATGTGGGCCCACGATGTCGACACTCCGGAGTACGGCCGGCGCCTGGCCGAGATCGAAGCCGGCATACCCGGCGTCACACTGGTCAGCGAGGGCCTACGGTGACATCTGTGAACGAGATGCCCGACCAGTTCCTCGTCCTCGGTATCGAGACCTCGTGCGACGAGACCGCCGCCGCCGTCGTGGCCAACGGCGACACCGTGGTGTCGTCGGTGGTGTCCAGCCAGGTCGACCTCCACGCCCGCTACGGCGGCGTGGTGCCCGAGATCGCCAGCCGGGCCCACGTGGAGATGTTGACGCCGGCCGTCGCCCAGGCGCTCGTCGAGTCGGGGATCGACGGCCACGAGCTGCACGCGGTGGCGGCCACGGTGGGGCCCGGCCTGGCCGGCGCCCTGCTGGTGGGCATCAGCGCGGCCAAGGCCTACGCCCTGGCGTGGGGCCTGCCGTTCTTGGGGGTGAACCACATGGAGGCCCACCTCTACGCGTCCTTCCTGGAGGAGCCCGACCTCGAGCCGCCGCTCGTGGTCCTGCTGGTCTCGGGGGGCCACACGATGCTCGTGTCCATGGACGACCACGGCCGGTACCGGCTGCTGGGCACCACGGTCGACGACGCCGTGGGCGAGGCGTTCGACAAGGTGGCCAGGGTGATGGGACTGGGCTACCCGGGCGGGCCGGCAATCGACCGCGTCGCCCTCACCGGCGACCCCACCGCGGTCAAGTTCCCCCGGGCCATGCCCGAGGGCCTCGACTTCTCCCTGAGCGGGCTCAAGACGGCGGTGATCCGCTACGTCCGCGACAACCCCGAGACACCGGTGGCCGACGTCGCCGCCTCCTTCCAGGCTGCGGTGGTCGACGTGCTGGTGGACAAGACCCGGCGGGCCCTGGCCGAGGTGGGCGCCAGGACGGTCTGCCTGGGCGGCGGCGTGGCCGCCAACTCCCTCCTACGGGAGCGCATGCTCGACCTGGCCACCGCCGAAGGCCTGCGCTGCTTCCTCCCCAGCCGCTCCATGTGCACCGACAACGCGGCAATGGTCGCAGCGGCTGCCTGGTGGCGCTACAAGTCAGACGGGGCGACGTCGCTGGAAGTCGGCGCACAACCGAACCTACGTTTGGCGTAGCCGTCCGGCGTGAGCCCGCCGGGGCCGGCGCGCCGGCGGGGCAGGGGCCCCCGCCGGCACGCGGCGGGCGTGGTCCGAAGGACCCGGGTGCCCGCCGCTGGAAGCAATGTCCGAAGGACCCGGGTGCCCGCCGCCAAAACAACGAACGAGAGCCGGCGCCGGTTGCCGAGGCAACCGGCCCCGGCTATCGTTAGCACTCGACATACGAGAGTGCTAAGTGCTCCCTTTCGTCCTATGGAGGTCGAACCGATCATGAACCTCAAGCCCCTCGACGACCGCATTGTCGTCCGTCCCAACGAGGCTGAGCAGACCACCGTCAGCGGGCTGGTCATTCCCGACACCGCCAAGGAGAAGCCCCAGCAGGGCGAGGTGCTCGCGGTAGGCCCCGGCCGCCGGTCGGAGCAGAGCGGCGACGTCATCCCCCTCGACGTCAAGGTCGGCGACACCGTCGTCTACAGCAAGTACGGCGGCACCGAGATCACCGTGGGCGGCGAGGACCTGCTGATCCTGTCGAGCCGTGACGTGCTCGCGGTCGTGGGCTAGCCATGCCCAAGATGCTGAAGTTCGGCGACAGCGCTCGCCGATCACTCGAAGCTGGGGTCGACAAGCTGGCCAACTCCGTCAAGGTCACGCTGGGCCCCCGTGGGCGCAACGTCGTCCTGGAGAAGAAGCTGGGCATTCCCACCATCACCAACGACGGTGTGACCATCGCCCGGGAGATCCAGCTCGAGGACCCCTACGAGAACATGGGCGCCCAGCTGGTCCGCGAAGTGGCCATCAAGACCAACGACATCGCCGGCGACGGCACCACCACCGCCACCGTGCTGGCCCAGGCCATGGTCCACGAGGGCCTGCGCAACGTGGCCGCCGGCGCCTCGCCGCTGGCCCTGAAGCGGGGCATCGACGCCGCGGTCGACGCCGCCGTCGAGAACATCAAGAACCAGGCCAAGGAAGTCGACGACCGCTCCGAGATCGCCCAGGTGGCGTCCATCTCGGCCGCCGACCCGATCATCGGCGAGACCATCGCCGACGCCATCGACAAGGTGGGCAAGGACGGCGTGGTCACCGTCGAGGAGTCGAACACCTTCGGCATGGAGCTCGAGTTCGTCGAGGGCCTGCAGTTCGACAAGGGCTTCCTGTCGCCCCACTTCATCACCGACCCGGAGCGCCAGGAGGTCGTCCTCGACGACCCCTACATCCTCTTGATCAACCAGAAGATCAGCGCCGTTTCCGACCTCGTGCCGGTCCTCGAGAAGGTCATGCAGGCCAGCAAGCCGCTGCTGATCATCGCCGAGGACGTCGACGGCGAGGCCCTCGCCACCCTGGTGGTCAACAAGCTGCGGGGCACGTTCAACTCCGCCGCGGTGAAGGCGCCGGGGTTCGGGGAGCGCCGGCGCAGCACCATGCAGGACCTCGCCATCCTCACCGGTGCCACCCTGCTGTCCTCCGAGGTGGGCGCCAAGCTGGAGAACGTCACCCTCGACCAGCTCGGCCGGGCCCGCCGCGTCACCATCACCAAGGACGACACCACGATCGTCGAGGGTGGCGGCGACACCGAGGCCGTCCAGCGCCGCATCGCCCAGCTCCGTAAGGAGATCGAGGACTCGACCTCGGACTGGGACCGGGAGAAGCTGCAGGAGCGGCTGGCCAAGCTGGCCGGCGGCGTGGCCATCATCCGGGTCGGCGCCGCCACCGAGGTGGAGCTCAAGGAGAAGAAGCACCGCATCGAGGACGCCCTCTCCGCCACCCGGGCCGCCATCGAGGAGGGCATCGTGCCCGGTGGGGGCACCGCCCTCGTCCGGGCCCGTGAGTCCGTCGAGAAGCTACAGCTGGAGGGCGATGAGGCCACCGGGGCCAGAATCGTCGCCACTGCGCTCCAGGAGCCCCTGCGTTGGATCGCCCTCAACGCCGGCTTGGAGGGCATGATCACCGTCCGTCAGGTCGAGCGTGAGACGGGCCCGGTGGGCCTCAACGCGCTGACCGGCGAGTTCGAGGACCTGCTGAAGGCGGGCGTCATCGACCCGGCCAAGGTCACCCGCTCCGCCCTGCAGAACGCGGCGTCGGTGGCGGCCATGGCCCTCACCACCGAGTGCCTGATCACCGACGTGCCCGAGGACGAGCCGCCGATCCCGATCCCCAACCGGGGGGCCCAGGCCAGCTCGTTCAGCGCCATGCGAGGCGGGCGCTAGTTCGTTTGCTCGGAAGGACGGCCAGCGGCTCTCAGAGCGGCTGGCCGTCCTTTCGTATTTTGATGGCTCCCGTGGGGCACAGCTCGGCGGCTTCGACGATCGCATCCAGTGGTGCGGCGTGAGGGTCGACCACCCGGGCCACTCCGCCGGCGATCTCGAACACGCCCTCAGCCGCGTTCAGGCACGCCTTGGAGGCGATGCAGCGGGCCGCGCTCACTTCTATCTCGATGGCCATGACCGTCTAGTCTGGTCGGCGTGGACGAGCGACCGCCCCCCGACCCCGCCAAGCTGTTGGTGGCCTGGATGGAGTGGGAGCGCGGCGACACTCCCCCCGGCCGGGTCCTCAGCAACCTGAAGATCGCCGGCATGCGGGAGTTCCTCGAGGCCAGCGCCGAAGCGCAGGCCGACCTCGCCGCCGCCGTCGATCTGAACGGCTAGCGGGCGAAGAGGGCGACTCCCACCGGCGCCAGCACCAGCGCAGGCAGAAAGGCCGCCACCGCCACCTTCTTGACGTCGAGCAGGCGCAGGCCGATGCCTATTACCATCACCCCGCCGGCGGCGGTCATCTCGACGATCATCCGCTCGGTGAGCAGGCGGTCGGCGGCGCCGGCCCCAAGGGTGAGCGCCCCCTGCACGACGACGACGGTGAGGGCGCTGAAGCCGACGCCCCAGCCCATCGTCGAGGCGAAGGCGATGGCGACGGTGCCGTCGAGGGCCGCCTTCACCACCAGCAGTTGCGCGTGATCCGGCCCGCCGAGCCCGTCGCGGATGGAGCCGAGGATGGTGAGTGGACCGACGCAGAACAGCAGGCTGGCGGCCACGAAGCCCTCGACGAACCTGGACTCCTCCTGGCCCGGCCCCTCGAAGCGGCGGCGGACGGTCTCCCCGAGCGACTCCAGCCGGTCCTCGATTCCCAGGGCGGTGCCGATGGCGGCCCCGAGGATCAAGGCAACCAGGGGAAACACGACGTTGCGGGTGCCGAAGGCGTCGCGGCCACCGATGACCAGGGTGACGAGCCCGACGACCTGCAGCACGGCCGTTCTCATCCGTTCCGGGAGCCGGTTCCCCAGCACCACACCCACGACGGTCCCGGCCACGACGGTGAGCACGTTCACGACCGTCCCGATGCCCCGCACGAGGCGCGAAGCTAACCGCCGCTAGAGGCCGGCTCCCCGGTATTGTCGACGGATGGCAGAGATCGAGATAGGCATTGGGAAATCGGGACGGCGAGCGTACGGGTTCGACGACATCGCAATCGTTCCCAGCCGCCGCACGCGCGACCCCGAGGACTGTGACATCTCGTGGGAGATCGATGCATTCCGGTTCGAGCTGCCCCTCATGGCGTCGGCCATGGACGGCGTGGTCAGCCCGGCGACGGCCATCAGCATCGGCCAGCTCGGCGGCGTCGGTGTGCTCAACCTGGAAGGTCTCTGGACCCGGTACGAGGACCCCGAGCCGCTGCTGAGCGAGATCGCCCTCCTCGACGCCGAGAAGGCCACACTGCGCATGCAGGAGATCTACGCCGAGCCGATCAAGGAGGAGCTGGTCGGGCAGCGCATCGCCGAGATCAAGGAGGCCGGCGTGGTCTCCTGCGCCTCGGTCACGCCCCAGCGCACGACCCAGCTGGTGAAGGCCATCCTCGAGGCCGAGCTCGACCTGCTGGTCATCCAGGGCACCGTGGTCTCCGCCGAGCACGTTTCCAAGACCGTGGAGCCGCTGAACCTGAAGCGCTTCGTCCGCGAGCTGGAGATCCCCGTCATCGTCGGCGGCTGCGCCTCGTACAAGAGCGCCCTTCAGCTCATGCGCACGGGCGCGGTCGGCATCCTCGTGGGTGTCGGCCCCGGCCACGCCTGCACCACCCGGGCCGTGCTCGGCCTCGGCGTGCCCCAGGCCACCGCCATCGCCGATGCCGCCGGCGCCCGCATGCGCCACCTCGACGAGACCGGCGTCTACGTCCACGTCATCGCCGACGGCGGCATGAGCACCGGTGGCGACATCGCCAAGGCCATCGCCTGCGGCGCCGACGCGGTCATGGTCGCCTCCCCGCTGGCCGCCGCCCATGAGGCGCCCGGCCGCGGCTTCCACTGGGGCATGGCCACCTTCCACCCCACCCTGCCTCGTGGCGCCCGGGTGAAGACCACCCCGCGGGGCACGCTCAAGGAGATCCTGACCGGGCCGGCGCACGAGAACGACGGCCGCCTGAACCTGTTCGGCGCCCTGAAGACCTCGATGGCGACCTGCGGCTACGAGACGGTCAAGGAGTTCCAGAAGGCCGAGGTGATGGTGGCGCCGGCGCTGCAGACGGAGGGCAAGAGCCTGCAGATCGCCCAGGCCATCGGCATGGGGGCGTAGGGCAAAGCACCTACGGCGGCAGCCACGCGGCTGCCCCAGCCCGCGCCAGCGGCGTAGCGTGGCCATGGGGTGACGATCGTGCGCCGGGACAGACCGAGCTTTGCGCTGCGCCACCCGGCGCAGTACGTCGCCGTCGCCTTCGTGGTGGCAAGCCTGGTGGGCGGGGTCCTGCTGTCGATCCCGGCGGCGAGGCAGGGCCCCGGCGGAGCCGGCGTGCTGACCGCCCTGTTCACCGCGACGTCCGCGGTGTGCGTGACCGGTCTCACCGTCGTCGAGACCGCCGCCTACTGGTCGACGTTCGGCGAATGGGTCATCCTCGTGCTGATCCAGGTCGGCGGCTTGGGCATCATGACGCTGACGTCGCTGGTCGTGCTGATCGTGGGCCGCGGTCTCCGGCTTCGCCAACGCCTCCTCGCCGTGGCGGAGACCGGCAGCGTGGACCTCGGCGAGATACGCCACATCCTCTTGGGAGTGGCCAAAATCAGCTTCGCGATGGAGGCGGTCACCGCCATCGCTCTGACGTTGCGGTTCTGGCTGAGCCACGACGAGCCGCTGCGGCGGGCCGCCTACCTGGGGCTGTTCCACGCCGTGTCGGCGTTCAACAACGCCGGATTCGTGTTGTTCCAGGACAGCATGGTCGGCTTCAACCGGGATCTCTTCGTGCTGCTGGTGGTCGCTCTCAGCGTGGTCATTGGTGGTCTCGGGTTCCCGGTCTGGATCCAGATCGCCCGGCACGCCCGCCAGCCGAGGCGGTGGAGCCTCCACGCCAAGCTGACCGTCACCGTGTCGGCGGCGTTGCTCCTCGCAGGGTGGATCGCCATCGCCGTAGCCGAGTGGACCAACGCCGCCACCCTCGGCCCGATGTCCACGCCCGACGCCCTCGTGAACGCGCTGTTCCACAGCGTGGTGCCGCGATCGGCCGGGTTCAGCACTCTCGACGTCACCAGCCTGCGCGAGCCGTCCCTGCTGGTCACCGAGATCCTCATGTTCATCGGGGGCGGGAGCGCCTCGACCGCCGGCGGCATCAAGGTGACGACGTTCGCCGTCCTCGGCGCGGTGATGTGGGCGGAGCTGCGTGGCGATCCCGACGTCGTCGTCTTCGAGCGGCGCATCCCCGACCGGGCGCTGCGCCACGCCTTGACTGTCGCCCTGCTGGGCATCGGCAGCGTCATGGTCGCCACCATGGCCCTGCTGGCCACTTCCGAACTTCCCCGGGCTGCGCTCTTCTTCGAGGCGGTGTCGGCCCTTGGCGACGTAGGGCTGTCGATGAACCTGACGCCGCTGCTGCCGGACAGCTCCCGGGTCATCGTGATCGTCCTGATGCTCCTCGGCCGTGTCGGACCCCCTACGTTGTTTGCCGCCCTGGTGTTACGAGACCGGAGGCGGTTGTACCGGAACGCCGAGGAAAGGCCGATCTTTGGCTGACAACGAACGCACAAGGCGCAACAAGCGGCGCATCCAACCGGCTGATCCCGGCGACCAGGTGGTGGTGATCGGCCTTGGTCGTTTCGGCGGCTCGGTGGCCAAGGAGCTGGTGCGGCTGGGGTTCGAGGTGCTGGGGATCGACGGACGGGCGGAGATGGTCCAGCGCTACGCCGACGGCCTCACCCATGTCGCCGAGGCCGACGCCACCAGCGACGAGGCCCTGGCCCAGCCGGCGTGGCCGACTTCCGCCACGCCGTGGTGGGCATCGGCAGCGACATCGAAGCCAGTGTGCTGACCACTGCGGCGCTCGTCGACATGGGCATTCCGAACATCTGGGCCAAGGCGGTGACCAGGGCCCACGGCCGTATCCTGGAGCGGGTCGGTGCCCACCACATCGTGTTCCCGGAGCACGACATGGGCCACCGCGTCGCCCACCTGGTCGGCGGGCGCATCATCGACTGGTTCCAGCTCGACGAGGAGTTCGCCATGGTGGAGACCGTGGTCCCGTCGCCACTCGTCGGGCGCACGCTCGGGGAGACGGGCGTGCGCAGCAAGTACGGCGTCACTGTGGTCTGCATCAAGCCGGAGGGTGAGGGTTTCACCTACGCCACGCCGGAGACCGTCCTGGAGAAGGGCGCGGTGGTCGTGGTCGCCGGCCCAAGTGAGAAGGCCGAGGGATTCGCCCGGCTGGACTGAAGCGGCTCAGACGAGCGCCAGCTCGTGATAGCTGGGCCGGCGGTCGAGCGCCGGTGGCGTGCCGCCGAGGGTGGCGACGCAGACCCACACGTCGGTGGGCTGGGCCAGGAGGCCCTTGAGGCCGGCGGCGAGAGGATCGGTGATGTCGAGGCCGACGTTGAGGAAGGAGTAGCCCTTGCCCCGGCTGGCGTTGTAGGCGTCGCCGACGAGTGCCCGCAGGACGGCGGGGTCGTCAGGCGGCACGCACAGGTGGACGGCGGTGAGGTTGTGGAGGGGGTTCCCGGGCGCCGGCAGCTTGGTGGCGCCGGCCAGGGGGCCGAGAGCGTTGAACACGGCCCGCACCGCGCCCAGCCGGCGGGAGTAGCCGGTGACCCGGAGCCGCTTGAACGACGACTGGTCCCACAGGCCGAGGAAACCGGCCAGGGAGCCGTCGGGCCGGCGGGCGACCCGGTGGTCGGCCAGCTCCAGGCCGGGGGCGCCGGCGATCCAACGCTCCAGGGAGCCGGCGTCGTGAACGGCGGCGAACTGGCGGTCGGGGGCCAAGCGGGCCCAGAGCTCGCCCATCCCGGCGACGTCGCCCGGCTGCGCCGGCGTGACGGTGACGGGGGAGTGGTGGAGCCGCCGGCGCCAGATCAGCGGGATGGTGTGGGTGCGGAAGGTCGCCACCTTGGTGATGACCGGCAGCCCTCGGGGCCCCTCCATCCGCCGCAGCATGGCCCTGTTGCCGGCCAGGACGGTGAGGAACGCCAGGACGTCGGGACCGTGGGCGGCGACGCACGCGTCCCGGGCCCACAGGATGAGGGCGTCGGCCGCGCCCGTGCCCCGGTGGTCGGGGTGGACCTTGAAGTCGCTGATGTACATGGCCGGCCGGGGCTCGCCGTTGACGTACACGGTGCGCTCGGCGACGGCGATGCAGCCCACGGGCCGGCCGTCGGCGCCGTCGACCACCGCGACCTGCCACGCCGGGCCCTCCAGCCGGTTCAGGGCGAAGAAGTCGGGTGCCCGGTCGACGGCCAGGCCGATGTCGCCCTCCATTGGGCAGGCCACCGAGAGGTCGACGAGGGCGTCGTTGTCGGCCGGCGTGGCCACCCGGGCGGTCACGGCGTGACCCGGCACACGGCGATGCGCCGCTGCACCGCGCTGCGGTCGCGCTCGATCATCTCCTCGCCCCGGGCGCGGTCCTCGACCACAACGTCCCGCCAGCGCTCGGGCACCTCGTTCCACCCGACGAAGTTGCGGAAGACGAAGCCGGCTCCCGGGGCGGCGGTGCGGACGACCTCGGCGAACAGCTCGTCGGCCTGCTCGGGGGTGAACCACTCCAGGATGTTGGAGATGGCGAAGCCGTCGACACTCCTGGCGGGCAGGGTGCGCAGGTACTCGGTGTAGGAGCCGTCGACGATGGTGAGCTGGCCGGCGCCGGCCGTCTCCAGGTAGGGGGGCACGGCGCCGTCGTAGGCCCCGGTGAGCATGTACTGGAGGAAGTAGTTCGTCGAGATGGGGATCTCGGTGATCGTGTGGTTGGCCAGGCGGCGGAAGTGGTCGGCGAAGCTGGGGTTGTCGACGTGGGTGAAGAACGCCGGGTGGTAGGTCTTGCGGAACACGGCCCGGTTGAGCAGGACGGTGAACAGGGCCCGCCAGCGGCGGGTGTCCCACTCCTTGGCGAAGAGCTCGCGCTGCTCCTCGACGGTCCGGCAGGCCAGGAGCCGGCGGATGCGTGATGGCGGGTGGATCAACGTCCGCATCACGGTCATCACCCCGCCGATGAACTTCTCGGTGACGCCGGCGCCGAGCACGCCCCGCTCCAGCTGCTTGGGGTGGGCGTCCCAGTAGGCCCGGGCCTCCTCGCTCAGCTGGCCGGCGATCGACCGGTAGCGCCCGAGGCGGTCCGCCATGGGAGCGCCGCCGAGAAAGGCCACGGGATCAGGCCCTGTCAACGCCGCCGCCTTCAGCTCGGTCAGGTGGTTCTGGACCCGGTTGAGGTCGACGGCCACCACCCGGCCGGCGCCGGCCGCCAGCAGAGACAGGGCGGTGCAGCCGCCGGAACCCACGACGACGATCGTCTTGCCCGGCGCCGGCTCCAGGGCCTCGATCTCCAGGAGCGGATCCTCCCGCACCTGGGCGAAGAAGAGCTTGTCGACGACCGACTCGGGGAGTTGCACTCGGTCCGCCACCGAACTCTTGTACCACGGCACCCGTACACTCGGCTTCATGTACGTCGGCGGGTTCGCCTACGCGCTCGGCAGCGTCAAGCACGACGTGCACGACAGCGCGTCCGCCGGCCGCACCCGCAACCCCGCCGGCGCCTTCGTGCAGTCGGGCTTCCGGTGGCACCACGTCTGCGCCGAAGACGAAACCGCGTACGACCTGGCCCTGGCCGCCGCCCGCACCATGAATCTGTCCGACGTGGGCGCCATCGTCTACGCCACCTGCATCCCGGCCAACGCCAACCTCGGCACCCGGTTCCCTGAGACCGCCGACGTCAAGCACCTGATGGACTTCCCCGCCAGCCGCCTGCAGTCGGACCTCGGCCTCGACGGCGCCTTCGCCGTCGGCCTGGGCCAGCAGGCGTGCACCAGCATGCTCGGCTCCCTGCGCATCGCCCAGGGCCTGCTGGCCACCGACGAGTCCCTCGACCGGGTGCTGTGCGTGAGCGCCGACCGCTTCCCCGCCGGCGCCACCTACGAGCAGGCCTACAGCCTCATCTCCGACGGCGCCGCCGCGTGCGTGGTCTCCCGGGCGCCGGCGGCCTACCGCCTGGTCGCCACCCATCACATCACCAACGGGGCCATGGTCGACGCCGACGACGACGAGACGGTCGGCAGCTACTTCGCCTACACCCACCGGCTGGTCACCGAGTTGCTGGCCAAGGCCGGTCTGACCACCGATGACATCGACTTGGTCGTCCCCCAGAACACCGATGTGAAGGCGTGGCAGATCGTCGCCCGGCTGCTGCGCATGGACCCGGCCAAGGTGCAGACGCCGTCGCTGGCCGACGTCGCCCACGTCATCAGTGCGGACAACATCGTCAACCTGTCCTGGTTGGAGGAGCGCGGCGTGGTGCAGCCCGGCCAGCGGGTGCTGCTCACCATGGCCGGCTACGGCATGAACTGGCAGGGCGTCGTGCTGGAGCGGTGCTGACGTGGAGGCGCCGTTCCCCGCTCCCGGGGCCGCTCGGGCCCTGGCCGACACCGTCCGCAAGCTGAGCGCCTCGTCCCGGCGGGGGTACCAGAACCCCTACGAGGCCATCGAGTGGCCCGATGAGCTCGACCGGGAGCAGTGGTTCACGTCGCCCGAGCTGATCTCGCTCTACGGCACGCCGTGGTGGGACGACCTCTCCGACGCCGGCCGCAAGGTGCTCAGCTTCTGGGAGGCGGTGAACTTTTACAGCCTCAACATCGCCGGCGAACGGTTCCTCATGGAGGGCATCGCCCACCGCCTGTACCGGCCGGGCTGGGAGGAGGTGGCCGAGTACCTGCACCACTTCCTCGACGAGGAGAACAAGCACAGCGTGTGGTTCGGCACGTTCTGCCACCGCTACGCCGGCAAGGTCTACCCGGACCGCAAGGTGGCGTTCCCCCGCGACTACGCCGAGGGCGAGGAGGACTTCCTGTTCTTCGCCGAGGTGTCGGTGTTCGAGGAGATCGTCGACCGCTACAACCTGGCCATGGCCCGGGATGAGCGGCTGGTCGACGTGGCCCGGCGCATCAACGACAACCACCACACCGAGGAGACCCGCCACCTGGTCTTCGGCCGGCGCATCGTCGCCGAGCTGTGGCGCCAGTGGTCGGACCGGTGGCCGGCGGAGGTGGTCGAGCGCATACGGACCCACATCGCCGGCTTCGTCACCGCCACGTGGCGGGACTACTACAACCCCGACGTCTACCGCGACGCCGGCCTCGCCGACCCCTACGCCGTGGCCCGGGGCGCGTGGGAGGCCACCGTGGCCCGCCGGGACGCCATCACCGCCCGGGCCCTCCGCCCGCTCGTCGCCGCCGGCGTGCTGGGGTGAGCGACGTGCGGGAGGCGCTGCGGGCGTGGGTTCGCGACCACAACCCCGACGTCCCCGCGGGGGAGCCGGCGGACGGTACCCGGCTCATCGAGTGCCGGTACCTGACCTCGCTCCAGGTCGCCGACCTCCTGCTGTTCATCGAGGAGTTGCGGCAGGCGCCGGTCGACCCCGCCAGCCTGAAGCCGGGCGTGTTCGCCTCCATCGACGACATCTGCGCGGCGTTCTTCTGATGGACGTCCCCGGGCTCCGCTGGCTGGCCAACGGTCAGTCCGTCCTGTCGGGCCCGCTTCTGGCGTTGGCCGACCGGCTCGACACCCAGTTCCTGAAGTGGGCGGCCGACTTCGGCGCCGGCGACTACCGGTTCCCCACGTTCCTGCCCGCCAGCGTGCTGGAGCGGATCGACTGGTTCCGTTCCTTCCCCCAGCTGGCGACGCTGCCGGCGTGCCTGGACGCCGGCGAGGAGAACCTGGCCCGCTTCACCGAGGGCTCGCCGGTGGTCGACGGCGCCGTACGGCCCACCGCGCTGGCGCCCATCCGCGACGTGCTCACGCCGGCCGCCTGCTACCACGTCTACGACCACCTGGCCGGCCGGCGGCTCGACGGCCCGCTCTACCTCACCACCCGCAATACGTGCTTCCGCCGGGAGGAGCGGTACGAGCCGCTGGAGCGGCAGTGGTCCTTCTCGATGCGCGAGATCGTGTGCGTCGGCACGGCCGATGAGACCCACTCGTTCCTGGAGGCGGCGAGCGCCGAGGTCGACCGCTACGTCGCCGCCATCGGCCTGCCGGTGGCGTGGGAGCGGGCCAGCGACCCGTTCTTCCGCCCGTCGAAGAACCCGCAGTACCTGATGCAGCAGGTCGACCCGACCAAGTTCGAGCTGGTCTTCGACGCCCGCCTGGCCATCGCCTCCACCAACCTCCACCACGACCACTTCGGGCGGGCGTTCGACATCGTCCGTGACGGCGAGCCGGCCCGGACGGCGTGCATCGCCTTCGGCATCGAGCGCTGGTTGTCGGCGTTCGTCCACCACTTCGGGACCGGAGGGCCGTGGCCGTCCTGATCACCGGCGCCGGCGGGTACCTCGGCTCCCTGGTGGCCCAGCGGTACCGGGCCGCCGGCGAGGAGGTCGTCGCCCACGGCCGGGCCACGGGCGACCTGGCCGGCGCCGAGCCCTTCGCCGGCGTCGACCCGTCGTCGATCACCCGCATCGTCCACTCGGGGGCCCTCACCCGCTTTGACGTCTCCCGGGACGACGCCCGGGCGGTCAACGTCGAGGGCACACGGAAGCTGCTGGCGTTCGCCCGCCGCTGCCCCCGCCTGGAGGCGCTGGGCTTCGTCAGCACCGTCTACGCCACCGGGCTGCGGGCCGGTCCCATCGAGGAACGCCTCTACGACGGCGGTCCCGGGTTTGCCAACGAGTACGAGCGATCGAAGTGGGAGGCCGAGCAGCTGGTGGCGGCGGCCGGCGACCTGCCCTGGCGCATCCTCCGGGTGGCCACGGTCGTGGCCGACGACGACTCGGGCCGGGTCACCCAGCACAACGCCTTTCACGAGACGCTCAAGCTGTGGTTCCACGGCCTCCTGCCCCTGGTCCCGGGTGACGGGGCCACGCCGCTCTACCTGGTGACCGGCGACTTCGTCTCCTCGGCCATCGTGTCGCTCCTGGATGCCGGCGCCGGCGTCTACCACCTGGCCCACGCCGAGAATCTCACGCTGGTCGAGATGTTGGACGTGGTGGCCGCCGCCTTCGACGAGGTCGAGTCCTTCCGCCGGCGGCGGGTGCTGCCGCCCCTGCTCGGCGACCGGGAGACGTTCGACCTGCTGGCCGCCGGCGTCGACGCGTTCGGCGGCGGCCTGGTGCGCCAGTCGCTCGGGTCGGTGGTGCCCTTCGCCCGCCAGCTGTTCGTCCGCAAGGACGTCGACAACTCCAGGCTGCGGGCGGCGCTGGGGGACCGTTACCAGGCGCCCGACCCGTCCGAGCTGGTCCGGCGGGCGTGCCGCCATCTGGTCGGGACGAAATGGGGCCGCGTTGCGGTGGGCTGACGTGGAACTGGCGGTGGCGACGGCGCCGGCGCCGCTCGACGACCTCACTGCCGGCGAGCTGGCCGGCGTGCCCGACGGGCCCCGCCGGCGCGACTGGCTCCTCGGCCGCGCCGCCCTCAAGGCGTCCGGCATCGACGACACTTCCACCGTGGCCTTCCCGAACCGCTGCCTGTCGCTGACCCACTCGGCCGGGGTGGCCGTGGCGGCACGGTGCGACGGCGACCAGGCCGGCGTCGGTGTCGACCTGGAGGGGCGGGCCGTCGACCCCCGGACGGCCCGGTTCTTCCTCCGGCCCGGCGAGCATGGCGACCTCCTCCGCCTCTGGACGGTCAAGGAGGCGCTGTTCAAGGCCACGCCGGCCAACGCCGGCGCCGTGCTCGTCGACTACGCGCTCGACAACTGCGAGGCGATCAGTGGCACCGCGCACGACCGCCAGGGGCGCACGTTCGAGTACCTGAGCCGCCGGCGCCCCGAGGGCTGGCTGACGATCGCCGTGTGCTGTGCCGCTGCCTGACGACGAGCACTGGGTGCTCTCCTACTACCGGATGTCGGAGATCAACGGGTCGCTGTTCTTCGGGCGGCTGGCCCGGGCGCTGAAGCCGAGCCCCATCCAGCACGACCTCACCAGGCACTTCGCCGACGAGGCCCAGCACGCCTGGTACTGGACCGACTGCCTGGAGCGCCTCGGCTCGCCGCCGATCAAGCTGTCCGACGCCTACCAGGACCAGTACCTCGAGGCCGCCGGCCTGCCCGTCAACATGATGGAGATCCTCGCCATCACCCTGGTCTTCGAGCGGCGGGTGATCAACCAGTACGCCCGCCACCTGGCCGTGCCCGGTGTCCGTCCCGAGGTCAAGGAGACCATCGACCGGATCATGGCCGACGAGCGCTGGCACGTGCAGTGGGTCCGCGACGCTCTGACCGGCATGGAGGACCGCTACGGCAAGGACACCATCGCCGAGACCCTCCAGCGGTTCAAGGAGGCCGACCGAGAGGTCTACGCCAAGACGCTGGCCGAGCACGAGGAGCGCCTGGGCTTCCTGCTCCGGTCCAAGGAGGAGTCGACATGAGCGCGCCCGCCGCCGAGGAGGTCATGGCCCGCATCGCCGAGGTGCTGGGCATCCCCGATTCCCGGGTCCGGCCCGAGGTGCCGCTGGCCGACCTGGTGGGCGAGAGCTACCCGCTGGTGGAGATGGCGATCGAGCTTCAGGACGACTACGACGTGATCTTCACCCAGGCCGACCTGTCCGCCGTCTCCACGGTGGGCGACCTGGTCGAGCTGGTTCGCAGCCGGGCCTGAAAAATTCTGAGAAATCGCTAAAGGTCCGCCCGCCACCTGCCGATACCTCTATGAAGGCGCGGCGGGGGAGGCGGGATGGAGCCGAAATCGGCGGTGCGCGCCCTGTGGCGCAGGTTCCGTGGCCTGACCGGCTGGGTGCAGCTGGTCGCCTCCATCGCTGCCCTCGTCGTGGTGTCACCGTTCACGTCCGAGGGCGACCGCCAGACCGTCGCCGCGACGGCGCCGACCACCGCCACGGTGGCGCCGGCCACGACCACCACGCCGGCGCCGGCGACCACGACGACCTCCACCCTGCCGCCGGGCGTTCCGGCACAGGGTGAGGACACGTCGGTGGTCCGGGTCATCGACGGCGACACCGTCGAGGTCGCCGGCGGCACCCGGGTCCGGCTCATCGGCGTCGACACGCCGGAGACGGCCGACTGCTTCGGCTCAGAGGCCACCAGGTACGCCAAGGAGCTGATGCCCGCCGGCACCCGGGTCCGCCTCGTCTACGACGTCCAGCGCCTTGACGCCTTCGGCCGGACGCTGGCCTACGTCTACAAGCTCACCGACGGTGTCTTCGTCAACCTGGCCGTGACCCGCAACGGGTTCGCCCAGCAGCTCACCGTCCCGCCCAACGTGGCCCACGCCGAGGAGTTCCGCCTGGCGGCGGCGAGCGCCCGCGGCGCCAACCTCGGCCTGTGGGACGGGTGCCTGGCGCCGGCCACGACGACCACCGCCGCGGCGCCGACCACGACCCGGGCCACAGTCGCTCGTCCGGTCACCACGACCACGGCGGCGCCGCCGGCTGGCGGTGGCGGCTGCCACCCGTCGTATGCCGGCGCCTGTGTCCCCACGGGCTTCTCGGACGTGGACTGCGCCGGCGGGACCGGTGACGGTCCTGGTTACGTAAGCGCCAAGCGCTTCCAGGTCGTCGGTCCCGACGTGTACGGGCTCGACGGGAACAACGACGGCATCGCCTGTCAGTCCTGAGCGAGGGCGTTCTCGGCCCACCGGAGCAGCTGGTCCGGTGGGACGGCTCCGACCTGGCGCTGGCGGAGCTGGCCCTTGTCGAGGATAAGGAGCATGGGGATGCTCCGGGCCTCGAAGCGGGCGGCCACCGCCGGCGCCTGGTCGACGTTGACCTTCACCACCTTGAGCCGGCCGGCCAGCTTCCGGGCCGCAGCCTCGACCGCCGGCGCCACCGCCCGGCACGGCGGGCACCACGGGGCCCACAGGTCGACCAGCACCGGGACCGGTGACTCGCCCGCCACCCGGTCGAAGTCACCGTCGCCGGCGTCGGTCAGCCAGGGCAGGGGCGAGTGGCAGGCCGCGCACTGCGGTACCCCGCCGGCGGTGGCCGGGACCCGGTTCTTCTTGCCGCATTTAGGGCAGGGAACGACGTCGCTCACATCACCCGTTGTACCCAGGAATGACCGAGTTGGGTAGACGATGGATACTCGGATGGAAATGACGGACCTTTGCTGGGACGGCTTCACCGTGCCGACGAAGTACTGGCACGTGCTCGACGACGGGCGCATCCAGTGCGACCTCTGCCCTCGGGCGTGCAAGCTCCGCGAGGGCCAGCGGGGCGTGTGCTTCGTGCGGGGCCGTCTCGACGACCAGGTCGTGTTGGCCAGCTACGGCCGCTCCTCGGGCTTCTGCGTCGACCCCATCGAGAAGAAGCCGCTCAACCACTTCCTCCCCGGTTCGTCGGTGCTGTCGTTCGGCACCGCGGGCTGCAACCTGGCGTGCCGGTTCTGCCAGAACTGGGACATCTCCAAGTCCAAGGAGGTCGACACCCTGGCCGACGCCGCCTCGCCCGAGACGCTGGCCACCGCCGCCAGTCAGCTGGGCTGCCGCAGCGTGGCCTTCACCTACAACGACCCCACGATCTTCCACGAGTACGCCATCGACGTGGCCGACGCCTGCCGAGAGGCCGGGGTCAAGGCGGTGGCCGTGACCGCCGGCTACGTCTGCGACGAGCCCCGGGCCGAGTTCTACGCCCACATGGACGCCGCCAACATCGACCTCAAGGCCTTCAGCGAGGAGTTCTACCGCCACACCTGCGGCGCCCGGCTGGAGTCGGTGAAAGACACCCTGCGCTACGTGCGCCACGAGACCGACGTGTGGTTCGAGATCACCAACCTCCTCATCCCCGGCCTGAACGACTCCGATGGGGAGCTGCACGCCATGACCTCGTGGGTGGTCGAGGACCTGGGCCCCGACGTGCCCGTCCACTTCACCGCCTTCCACCCCGACTACAAGCTGAACGACCGCCCGCCCACGCCGCCGGAGACGCTGACCCGGGCCCGCGGCATCGCCCGGGAGAACGGGGTGCGGTTCGCCTACACCGGCAACGTCCACGACCGCGACGGGTCGAGCACCTACTGCGCCGGCTGCGGAACGGTGGTCGTCGAGCGCGACTGGTACCGGCTCGGCGCCTACAACCTGACCGGCGACGGCCACTGCACCGGGTGTCGAACCCGGCTGGCCGGCGTGTTCGACGGCCCCGCCGGCGGCTGGGGGCCGCGGCGGGTGCCGGTCCGCCTGTCCGGGGGTAAGCGGTGAGGACGATGAGGGTCCGCCCCGCCGCCGTGGCCGGCAGCTTCTACCCCGCCGATCCGTCGGTGCTCCGGTCGACGGTCGAGGAGGCACTGGCTGCGGCCGCCGACCGGGTGCCGGCGGGGCCGGTGCCGAAGGCGGTCATCGTCCCCCACGCCGGCTACAGGTACTCGGCGCCCATCGCCGCGTCGGCCTACGCCCGGGTCCTGGCCGGACGGGGAAGGATCAACAGGGTCGTCCTGCTGGGCCCCGCCCACCGGGTGGCGGTGCGGGGCGTGGCCGCGCCCAGCACGGACGCCTTGGCCACGCCGCTCGGCCTGGTTCGGGTGGACGCCGCGGGGCGAGATGCGCTCGTCGCCGCCGGCCTGGTGCTCGTCCGCGACGACGTCCACGCCGCCGAGCACAGCCTCGAGGTGCAGCTTCCGTTCCTCCAGGTCTGCGTGGGCGACGTGGCGGTGCTGCCCCTCGCCGTCGGCGACGCCGACCCGGCCCTGGTGGCCGACGTGCTCGACGCCGTCTGGGGCGGGAACGAGACGCTCGTCGTCATCAGCAGCGACCTGAGCCACTACCTGGACCATGCGTCGGCCACCGAGGTCGACCGCCGCACGGCCGCGGCCATCGTCGCCCGCCGGCCCGACCGGCTCGGGCGTTACGACGCCTGCGGCGTGCGGCCGGTGCAGGGGCTGCTCACCGCCGCCGAGCGCCACGGCCTCGGCGTCGACCTCCTCGACCTCCGCACGTCGGCCGACACCGCCGGCGAGCCTGACCGCGTGGTGGGATATGGAGCCTTCGTTCTCGCCTGAGGACGTCGACGTCCTGTTCGAGCTCGCCGACTTCGGCGTGCGCGAGGGCCTGGCCGGGCGGCCGGCGCCCGTCGTCGACCCCGCCATTCTCGACGCGCCCCTGCGCCGGCCCCGGGGGGTCTTCGTCACCCTGGAAGTGGCGGGGGAGCTGAACGGCTGCATCGGCACGGTGGAGGCGGTGCAGGCGGTGGGTGCAGGCGTCCCTCGGCTGGCGTGGGCCGCCGCCTTCAACGACTTCCGCCTGCCGGCATTGACCGCCGGCGAGTACCCCGACCTGGAGTACAAGCTCTCCCTGATGACCCCGCTGGAGGAGATCCCCGCCGGTTTTGAGGAGGACGTCCTGGGTGGGCTGCGGCCGGGCATGGACGGCCTGGTCATCCGCCACGGGCTGGCGACGGGCACGTTCCTGCCGGCGGTGTGGGCCAAGGTGCCCGAGCCCCTGGAGTTCCTCCGCCACCTGGAGACAAAGGCCGGCCTGGGTCCCGGCCACTGGCCGCCGGGCATGCGGGCGTGGCGGTACCAGGCCGACGAGTACTGCCGGCGGGCCGTCGACATCGACAGCCGGTCGGCGGCATAGGCGACGGCTCAGAAACCGCCGTTCGCCAGCTGCCAGATCCAGTAGAGGACCAGGCCGAGGAACAGCGTCACGAGGCCGAGCAACCCGACGAGTACCCAGAGCTCCACCCGCCGCCACGTGTCGATCTCATGAGACGCGGCCTTCACACCGGCGGCGGTGGCGCCGGCCATGGCCAGGATGCCGAGCACGATGAGCCCGAGGACGATGGCGATACCCACGCGTGCATGCTCCGTGCAGGGCCGTCGCCCGACCATGGGGGTTGGCCCTCAATCCCGCCCAGACGAGGGCGATGCCGCTAGGCTGGTTCATGGCTTTCGACAATGTGCTGGTCGTCGACTTCGGCGCCCAGTACGCCCAGCTCATCGCCCGCCGGGTGCGCGAGGCGCACGTCTACAGCGAGATCGTGCCCCGCACCATGCCGCTGGCCGAGATGCTGGCCCGCAAGCCCGCCGGCATCATCCTGAGCGGGGGGCCGGCGTCGGTGCATGTCCCCGGGGCGCCGGAGATCGACGCCGCCCTCTACGACAGCGGCGTGCCCGTTCTGGGCATCTGCTACGGCGCCCAGCTCATCGCCCAGCAGCTCGGCGGCGAGGTGGCCCGCACCGGGGTGGCGGAGTACGGCCGCACCGCCCTGGAGGTGACCGGGGCGTCCAACCTCTTCACCGGCCTGCCGTCGGAGCAGGACGTGTGGATGAGCCACGCCGACTCCATCGTCCGGGCGCCGGCGGGTTTCCGGGTCACGGCCCAGACCGAGGCCGTTCCTATCGCCGCCCTCGAGGACCCCGAGCGGGCGGTCTACGCCGTGCAGTTCCACCCCGAGGTGGCCCACACCGCCAGGGGCCAGGAGGTGCTGAAGCACTTCCTCTACGACGTGTGCGGCTGCCTGCCCCGCTGGACGATGACGTCGATCGTCGAGCAGGCGGTGGAGAGCATCCGGGCCCAGGTCGGCGACGAGAAGGTGATCTGCGGGCTGTCCGGCGGCGTCGACTCGGCCGTGGCCGCCGCCCTGGTCCACAAGGCGGTAGGCGACCAGCTCACGTGTGTGTTCGTCGACACGGGACTCATGCGGGCCGGCGAGGCCGAGCAGGTGGAGGACACCTTCCGCCGGCAGTTCCAGGTCGACCTGGTGCACGTGAAGGCCGCCGACCGGTTCCTGGAGGCGCTGCGCGACGTCGATGACCCCGAGCAGAAGCGCAAGGCCATTGGGGCCACGTTCATCCGGGTGTTCGAGGAGGTCGCCGCCGACTTCGAGGACGCCCGCTTCCTCGTCCAGGGCACGCTGTACCCCGACATCATCGAGTCGGGCACCAAGGACGCGGCCCGCATCAAGTCCCACCACAACGTGGGCGGCCTCCCCGACGACCTCAAGTTCGACCTCGTCGAGCCCCTGCGCAACCTGTTCAAGGACGAGGTCCGCGCCGTCGGCGAGGAGCTCGGTCTCCCCGAGGAGATCGTGTGGCGCCAGCCCTTCCCGGGCCCGGGCTTGGCGGTACGGATCGTCGGAACGGTGACGCCCGAGCGGCTGGAGATCCTGCGCCAGGCCGACGCCATCGTGATCGAGGAGATCAAGCGGGCCGGCGTCTACGCCGACCTGTGGCAGAGCTTCGCCGTGCTGCTGGCCATCCGCACCGTGGGGGTGATGGGCGACGAGCGCACCTACGCCTACCCGGTGGTCGTACGGGCCGTGGTCAGCGACGACGCCATGACCGCCGACTGGGCCCGCCTCCCCCACGACCTGCTGGAGGCCCTGGCCAGCCGCATCATCGCCGAGGTCCCCGGCGTCAACCGGGTGGCCCTCGACATCACCTCGAAGCCCCCCGGCACCATCGAGTGGGAATAGGACAGGCGGCCTTCGGCCGCCGCTGAACGGCGACGTGTCGCCTTCGGCGACGCTCAGTTCGGTTCTGACAGATCAAGCCCTTCGGGCGATCTGTCAGGGCTCCAGGACCACCTTGATGCAGCCGTCCTCCTTCTTCTGGAAGATCTCGTAGGCGTAGGGCGCCTGGTCGAGCGGGAGCTCGTGGGTGATCAGGTCGTCGACGCCCAGGGGGTCCTCGTCGGTGAGCAGCGGGAGGATGTCGTCGACCCAGCGGCGGACGTTGGCCTGCCCCATCCGCAGGGTCACCTGCTTGTCGAAGAGGTCGCCCAGCGGGAACATGGGAAAGGGACCGCCGTAGACCCCGCTGATCGACAGGGTCCCACCGCGGCGCACGGAGCCCATGGCCTGGTGGAGGGCGGCCAGCTTGTCGGGCTGGACCTTGGTCGCCTGCAGCACCGAGTCCATGAACGATCCGGACGCCTCCATGCCCACCGCGTCGATGACGGAGTGGCAGAGCGCCCCGTCGGTCAGCTCGAACATGGTGTCGGTGATGTCCTTGACATCGGAGAAGTCCAGCGGTTCGATGCCGTGGCGGGCGGCCATGGCCAGGCGCTCCGGCACCTTGTCGACCCCGATGACCCGGGCCGCTCCCTTGTGCACGGCGATGCGGGCGCACATCTGGCCGATGGGCCCGAGGCCGAAGACGGCCACGGTCTGGCCGGGCACCACGCCGGCGTACTCCACCGCCTGCCACGCCGTGGGCAGCACGTCGGACAGGAAGAGGAAACGGTGATCCGGCGGCCCCACGGGCACCTTGATGGGGCCGAAGTGGGCCTGGGGCACCCGCAGGAACTCGGCCTGGGCGCCGGGCACGTGGCCGTACAGCTTGGTGTAGCCGAACAGGCTGGCGCCCTTGCGCAGGGTCTTGTTCTGGGTCGTCGAGCACTGGGAGTAGAGCTGGTCCGAGCACTGGTCGCACCAGCCGCAGGAGATGTTGAACGGGATCACCACCCGGTCGCCGGGGCGCAGGTTCGGCACCTCATCGCCGACCTCCTCGACGATGCCCATGGGCTCGTGGCCGATGATGTCGCCCTCGTCCATGACCGGCCACAGCTTGGTGTACAGGTGGAGGTCAGATCCGCAGATGGCGGTCGAGGTGACGCGCACGATGGCGTCCGTCGGCTCCTCGATCTTCGGGTCGTCGACGGTGTCCACCCGGACGTCACCCTTGCCGTGCCACACCACTGCGCGCATCCGCCGGTCGTTCCCGGGGTCAGCGCCAGGTAAACCACACGCCGGTAATCTAGGGGCGGATGCCGCCGCCGGAACTGCTCGAGAACCTCAACCCGGTCCAGCGGGAGGCCGTCACCCACCCGGGCGGGCCGCTGTTGATCGTGGCCGGCGCCGGCTCCGGGAAGACCCGGGTCCTGACCTCCCGGGTGGCGTGGCTGATCAGGGACCAGAACGTCTCGCCCTTCGAGATCCTGGCCATCACCTTCACCAACAAGGCCGCGGATGAGATGAAGGGCCGGGTCGCCGCCCTGGTCGGCCCGGTGGCCCGCAAGATGTGGGTGTCGACGTTCCACTCGGCCTGCGTCCGCATTCTCCGCCGGGACGGGCACAACCTGGGCTACTCGTCGTCGTTCACCATCTACGACCAGGCCGACGCCGAGCGCCTCACCGGCTATGTGATCCGGGACGAGAACCTCGACTCCAAGCGCTTCCCGCCCCGCTCGGTCCACGCCACCATCAGCGCGGCCAAGAACGACCTGGTCAGCGTGGACGAGTACGCGGAGCGGGCCCGGGGCCCGTTCGAGAAGCGCATCGCCAACGTGTATCGCGAGTACCAGCGCCGGCTGGTCGACGCCAACGCCATGGACTTCGACGACCTGCTCGTGCGGTCCGTCCAGCTCTTCCGGGCCCATCCCCAGGTGCTGGGCTACTACCAGAACCGGTTCCGCCACGTGCTCGTCGACGAGTACCAGGACACCAACCGGGCCCAGAACGAGCTGGTCGTCCAGCTGGCCCGGGCCCACCGCAACATCTGCGTGGTGGGCGACTCGGACCAGAGCGTCTACCGGTTCCGGGGCGCCGACATCCGCAACATCCTGGAGTTCGAGACTCAGTTCCCCGACGCCACCGTGATCGTGCTCGAGCAAAACTACCGGTCGACCTCGACCATCCTCGACGCCGCCAACGCGGTCATCGCCAACAACGCCATGCGCCGGCCCAAGGCGCTGTGGACCGAGCAGGTGGGGGGTGAGCTCATCCGGCGCTACTTCGCCGAGGACGAGCACGAGGAGTCGAACTGGGTGTGCCGGGAGATGCAGCGTCTGCACGAGCACGAGAACCAGCGCTGGGGCGACATGGCCGTCTTCTACCGGACCAACGCCATGAGCCGGGTGCTGGAGGAGCAGCTGGTCCGGCTGAAGATCCCCTACCGGGTCGTGGGTGGCACCCGCTTCTACGACCGTCGGGAGGTCAAGGACGCCCTCGCCTACCTGCGGGCGGTGGTCAACCCCAACGACGAGGTGTCGGTCAAGCGGATCATCAACGTGCCCAAGCGGGGCGTGGGCGACACCAGCGTGGCCCGGCTCGACGCCTGGGCCACCAAGCAGGCCCGGCCGTTCATCGACGCCCTGGCCAAGGCGGAGGAGGCCGGCGTGGGCGGCCGGGCCCTGGCCGGCGTGACCAAGCTCGTGGGCCTGCTCGACGAGCTGCGGGCGCTTGGAGGGTCACCCTCGGACATGCTCGAGGCGGTGCTCGACCGCACCGGCTACGTGGCCGAGCTGCGGGCCGACGGCGGGGTGGAGGCCAACGGGAGGCTGGAGAACCTGGCTGAGCTGGTCGGCGTGGCCCGGGAGTACGAGCAGGGCGCCATCGACGAGGGCCGGGAGATCTCGGTGGCGAATTTCCTGGAGACGGTCAGCCTGGTCGCCGACGCCGACCAGATTCCCGATGACGGCTCCAGCGTGGTGCTGATGACCCTGCACACGGCCAAGGGCCTGGAGTTCCCGGACGTGTTCCTCATCGGCCTGGAGGACGGCGTGTTCCCGCACCTGCGGTCGCTGGGTGAGCCCGACGAGCTGGAGGAGGAGCGCCGGCTCTGTTACGTGGGCATCACCCGGGCCCGGGAGCGGCTGTACCTGTCGCACGCGTGGAGCCGCTCACTTTTCGGCTCGACCCAGTACAACCCGCCGAGCCGGTTCCTCAAGGAGATCCCCGAGCAGCTGACCGAGCTGGTCGAGGGCAGCCGCAACCGGGGGCGCACGTCCAAGAGCGGCAGCTGGGGCCGCGACCGGATCGTCGAGAACGCCCTGTCCCGGCCGCCGGCGGCCACCCGGCCGGTCCGGTCCACCGGGGCCGAGCGCCTCGGCATCAAGGTGGGCGACGATGTCGTCCACGGCAAGTTCGGCGAGGGCGTGGTGCTGGAGATCATCGGCGCCGGCGACTCGGCCGAGGTGATCATCCGGTTCCCCAGCGTGGGGGAGAAGCGGCTGCTTCTCTCCTGGTCGCCGCTCAAGAAGGCGTGACGGCCCGCAGGTAGGCCGGCGGCTCCCCCGACAGCAGCCGGCGCAGCGGGTGCTTCTTCGCCACGGAGCTATCGCCGGCGGGATGGAGCCCGAACCAGGCCAGCTGGTTCACCTGTCCCGTCCCGTCGATGGCGGCCAACTCACCCCACCCCTGGGCCGAGGGGTGGCTCTGGCGCAGCTCCCGGAACGCCGCCCACGCCTCCTCCTCGGAGTCGTAGGTGGCGACCAGGTCACGAAGGCCGCCGGCGGGGTGGCGGTGCGAGCCGGCGAAGAGGAGGTAATTGTGGGGCTTGCCGACGTCGCGAGGGTCGATGCCCAGGCGCGAGCACAGCTCGTCGACGGGGATCTCGACCGGTTCGATGGGGTCACCGTAGAGCCAGCCGAGCAGGCGCACGACCTTGCGGGTGCGGACGTACTCGATCGCCAGCCCGTCCTTCCGTGTCCCCGTCCCCAACCGCTTGGCCCTTCCCATGACGCTCCTTTTCAGACGGTCCTACCCGTGCCACTATTCGGCCATATCGCGGGGGCTGGGGAAATGGTGATGCCCTGTGTCTTCCTGCCGGGTGCTAGCACCCCCTCATAGGGGAGGATGGGGCGTGTCGGAGCAGCTCAGGGTGGTGATCGCGGACGACGAATACCTCGTCCGTGAGGGTGCTCGCAGCGTGCTCTCGGCCGTGCCCGGCATCGAGGTCGTCGGGCTGGCCGGTGATCCGACCGAGCTCATGGCGGTCATCGAGGAGACATCGCCCGACGCCGTCGTCCTCGACATCAAGATGCCGCCCACCCACCGGGCCGAGGGCATCGAGGCCGCCCACCACATCCGGGAGAAGTACCCGTCGATCGGCGTGGTGATCCTCTCCCAGTACGCGGATCCCGAGTACGCCCTGGAACTCCTGCGCGACGGGTCGAACCAGCTGGCCTACCTGCTGAAGGAGCGCCTGGGCCGGCCGGCGCAGCTGGCCGAGGCCATCCGGGAGGTCGCAGGGGGCGGGTCGATCCTCGATCCCAAGGTGGTCGACGCCCTGATGGAGGCCCAGCGCCGGCGGTCACGGTCACGGGTCCACGGCCTCACCGAGCGCGAGCACGAGGTGCTCACCCTCATGGCCACCGGCCGCACCAACGCGGCCATCGCCGGCGCCCTGTACCTGTCCGAGCGGGCGGTGGAGAAGCACATCAACGCCATCTTCCGGAAGCTGGGCCTCTCCGAGGAGCTCGACATCAACCACCGCGTGGCTGCGGTGCTCTTCTTCCTCCAGCGCAACGTCGACTAGTGATTCCGACCCTGATCCTGGCCGGTCTGGTCGTGGGACGGTGGTGGTTCGTTCCCGTCGCCGCCGTCGCGTTTCCGGCCGTGCTCATCGTCGGCGACGTGGGCTCGGCCTCGAACTTCGCCCTCGCCCTCGGCGGTGGCGTGTTCGGCGCCGCCAACACCGCGGCCGGCGTGGCTGTACACCGGATGGCCCTGGCGCTCCTTCGAGCACTGCGGCGGTTCTGGGCGGATCCGATCGGCTCCGTGGGTGGCGGGAGTTAGCCGGCCACGTCCACGGGGGCCCGCAGCGGGAAGCCGGCCACGACGCGGGTGCCGGCGCCGGGTGTCGACGTGATCTCCAGCGTGCCCCCGAAGGAGCGGACGCGGTCCTCCATGTGGAGGAGACCGCCCCGCCGGCGGCTCTGCTCGACCACGAAGCCCGCCCCGTCGTCGGCCACCGAGACGTGCAGCCACCCGTCGGCCACCGTCAGGCCCAACTCGATCGTCTCTGCGCCCGAGTGCTTCAGGGCGTTGGTGACCGCCTCGCCCAGCAGGAAGTAGGCGCCGCTCTCCAGCTCCACCGGGAGGCGGGGGAAGTCCTCGGGCGTGCACGTCAGGCGCACCGACACGGGCAGGCGGCCGACGTAGCTGTGCAGGGCCGCGGTCAGGCCCCGGTCGACCAGGATCGACGGGTACAGGTCGTGGGTCACCTCCCGGAGCTGCTCGATGACCGTGTCCAGCTGCTGGCCGAGGCGGCCGACCTCCTCGTCCCCGTCCTCCAGCATGCCCACCTGCATCCGGAGCACGACGAGCTGCTGCTGCAGGCCGTCGTGGAGATCGCGGGCCAGGCGGTGGCGCTCCCCGTCCTGGGCGGCGACGATGCGCCGGCTGCTCTCCCGCAGCTCCTCAGCCTGGGCGGCGATGGTGTCGAGCCGGGCCTGGAGCTCGCCCCGCATGTGCTCCAGGGAGCCGGCGAGGGTGGCGATCTCGTCGTTGCCACCGGCCCGGAACGACGCCCGTTCGTCACCGCCGGCCACCTGGCCGGCGGTGGCGGCCAGGTTCGAGAGCGGGCGGATGATGGCCCGGAACAGCAGCCAGCCCAAGCCGAGGGCGACCAGGGCCGACAGCAGGGCCGACACCAATCGGGTCTGCGACAGGGAGCGGTCGAGGGCGGCGGTGGGGTCGGTGAGGACCACCCCGATGGCGCCGGCGTCGACCGACCGGCTGACCGGCGTGTACGCGATGAGGCTGCGGGTGCCGCCGAGGCTCACCATCGCCGGCTCGCGGGGGACGGCCCTCGTATCCAGATCCTGGGCCGGCGGGGTGGCCGGCGGCTGCGGAAGGGTCGACCCGGCCATCTCTCCGCCGGCCACCAACACGACATGGTCGAGGCTGCCGATCTGCTGGCGCAGGCGGAAGGCGAAGGGATCCTGGAACTCCTGGCCGGCGATGAGGATGAGCCGGTTGGGACCGCTGCCCAGGGCCACGGGTACCGCCTGCACGAACCGGCCCTGGGTCGTCCGCAGCAGGCGGGTGGCGGGCTCGAGCGAAACCCTTTCGGCGGGGGCCTCGGACGGAGCCGCCAGGGTGGCGCCCAGCCCGACCGCCGGCGCCAGATCACGGCCGCCGGCGTCGAGGACCCGGAGGAGGTCGAACTCCAGGTTGCCCTTCGCCCGCCCCAGCTCGGCGATGAGCTCGGGCCGGCGTGAGGCGTCCAGCAGGCCCCGGCCGAGCAGCGTCTCCGCCAGGTTCCGCGTGTTGACGACGAGGTTCCGCTCCCGGTGGCTGTAGGCCTCCTGGAGCACGCTCAGGTGGCTGCGGGCCGTCCGCTCGGCCTGTCCGTCGAGGGCCTCGCTGGTCAGCCGGGAGGCCACCACCGCGGTCACGACCCCCGACACGGCGAGGGCGATGACCAGGGCGGCGACCACCTTGACCAGGATTGAGCGAGTCATGGCCTGAGGACGGCGAGGGCCCGGGCCTGGGCGCCGCCCAGGGCGGTGCGGGGGTCGGCGCCGCCGGGGCGGAAGACGTCCTCCAGGGCGGTGGTGAACTCCTCCGACGGGCCGTCGAAGGCGCCGAGCTTCGGTGGGTGGGCCGTTTGTAGCTGTTCGAAGAAGACCCGCATGGCCGGGTCGGCGAAGAACGGGTCGTCGAACACCCGGGGCCGTACCGGCAGGCGGCCCTCGTCCTTGGCCAGGCGGAGGGCATTGGTGTCGGAGATGAGGTGGGTCATGAAGGCGAAGGCCAGGTCGCGGTGCTCGGCGCCTTCGGGCACCCACATGCTGCTGCCGCCCATGGCCGACCCGGCCACCCCGCCCGGGCCCTTCGGCATCAGGGCGACCCGGAAGTCGGCGCTGGGAAGTACCTGGCGCAAGGTCACCAGATCCCACGAGCCGCTGGCGTGGATGGCGGCGGCGCCCGAGGCGAAGAGGGCGACGGCGTCGCCGGTGTGGGAGTCGGCGGCCCGGGGCGGGAAGGCGTAGCCCTTCTGGATCAGCCCGGACAGGAACGACACCGCCTGCACCACCTGAGGCGAGTCGAGGCGCAGGGAGGGCCGGCCGTCGGCGGCGATGTCGACGGTCTCGCCGCCGTTGGCCTTGATCCAGCCGTAGGCCCACCAGGTGCTGTTGGTCACGACGAACCCGCGCCGCTGCCCGTCGGCGCTGGTCAGGGACCTCACCAGGGCCTCAAACTCCGGAAAGGTCATGTCGGCTGTGGGCTCGGGGACGCCGGCCTGGCGGAATATCTCCGCGTTGTAGAGGAGCACGAGGGCGTTGGTGTCGAGGGGGACGCCATATCGCCGGCCGGCCCACGTCACGTCCTCCACCGCCCCGGGGAAGAACTCGGCCTCGTTCAGGTGGGCGGCCCACAGGTCGTCGAGGGGCTGGGCCAGGCCCTGGCCGGCGGCCGAGAAGGCGTGGCTCTGGACGACGTCGGGCGGGGCGCCGCTGCTGATCCCGGCCCGCACCGCGTCGGTGAGCAGGGAGATGGGGCCCTTCTCGATGACCACCCGGACGGTGGGGTGCTCCCGCTCGAAGCTGCGCACCGCGTCGACGAAGGCGACGGTCACCCAGTCGTCGGTCATCAGGACGCGCAGAAGGGTGGTGGGCTGCTCGGGCTCGCCGGAGCCGCACGCCACGCCCGACACGGCCAGGCAGAACAGGAGGGCTACCACAAGCCTCCGTCCACCGCTCACTCTGGAAGCGAATCAGCCTCGGCGCCGGCGCGCAAGGGTGGTAGCACTACCGCGACGGACTGCTCAGGTCGACGACCACCTTCCCGTCGTCGTTCACCGTGGTCGGGTAGCGCACCAGGCCGGCGCCGTCGGCGGGGAAGATGCGCCCGTCGCAGGGGTCGACGAAGTGGCGGGGACCGGCTTCCCACTTGACCACGCAGTTGCGGGGGGCCCCGGCGACCCGGGCCTCGAAGGCCAGCCAGGCGTCCCCGCCCAGGTGCTGGACGTAGATGTCGCGGGAGCGGCCCTGAGGGTCGGGGAAGAGCAGAGGACCGTCCCGGGCGATCGTCCGGGTGTAGTCGGTGGCCCTGCCCAACTCGAACTGCGCCCTGCGCTCGCCGGGGTTGCCGGCCGGCGTGGAGGTGGTCGTCGAGGTCCGGGTGACCACGGCGAAGAGCAGGGCGGCGGCGATGACCGCCCCGATGGCGGTGATCAGGACCGTCCGCCGCTGGGCTGGGTCGTCGGGCTCGGTCACCCCCCTAGTATGCGGGGCGGTGGATCTCCTGGAGCACGCGGGCAAGCGCGTCCTGGCCGCCCACGGGGCCCACGTCCCCGTCGGGCACCTGGCGGTCGACGTCGAGCGCGCCGTCGCCGCCGGCGAGGCCATCGGCTACCCGGTGGTGGTCAAGGCCCAGGTTCCCGTCGGTGGGCGGGGCAAGGCCGGCGGGATCAAGGTGGCCAACGACGCCGGCGAGCTGGCCGCCGCCGCCGAGGCCATCCTCGGCATGTCGATCAAGGGCCACGTGGTACGAACGGTCTGGATCGAGGAGGCGCTGACGGCGTCGAGGGAGATCTACTTCTCCTTGACCTTCGACCGGGCGGCCAAGGCCCACCTCGGCATGCTGTCGGCCCGGGGCGGGATCGACATCGAGCAGGTGGCCGAGGAGTTCCCCGAGGCCATCCATCGCTTCCACGTGAACCCGCTCGACGACTTCTCGCCGGCCGACGCGGTGGCGGCGGTCGACGCCGCCGGCATCACCGGCGATGCCGTCGAGCCGCTGGTCGAACTGCTGGTCATGCTCTACGACGCCTACGTGGCCGAGGACGCCGAGCTGGTGGAGGTCAACCCGCTGGCCGTGGTGGCCGACGGGCGGGTGCTGGCCATGGACGCCAAGGTCATCCTCGACGACAACGCCGCCTACCGCCATCCGGGCTGGGAGGAGTGGCGCGACCTCGAGGGCCTCGATCCCCGGGAGCGGGCGGCGAGGGAGAAGCGGCTGACCTACGTGGGCCTCGAAGGCAGCGTCGGCATCATCGGCAACGGCGCCGGCCTGGTGATGAGCACCCTCGACGTCGTGGCCCAGGTGGGCGGGCAGGCGGCCAACTTCCTCGACGTGGGGGGCGGGGCGTCGGCCGACGTCATCACCGCGGCGCTGGAAGTGGTGAACGACGACCCCGCGGTGCGGGCCATCTTCGTCAACATCTTCGGCGGGATCACCCGGGGCGAGGAGGTCGCCAACGGGATCGTGGAGGCCCTCAGCCGGGTGGACCTGCGAAGCCCCATCGTCGTCCGCCTCGACGGCACGAACGCCGAAGAGGGGCGGGCCATCCTCGCCGGCCACGAGTCGGACCGGCTGATCTCCCGGCCGACGATGCTCGATGCGGCCCGCACCGCGGTGGAGCTGGCCGCGCCGTGAGCAGGATTCGTTGCTGGAGACGCAACTTTGCTCACTCGTTGCCGGGCGGCGCGTCGTGAGCATCCTCGTCGACCAGTCCACACGGGTGCTGGTCCAGGGGCTGACCGGCAGCCAGGGCCGCTTCCACGGCCTGCGCAACCGGGCCTACGGGACCAACGTCGTCGCCGGCGTCACGCCCGGCAAGGGCGGGACCGACGTCGACGGCATCCCGGTGTTCGACACCGTGGCCGAGGCGGTGGAGGCCACCGGCGCCGACGCCAGCCTGGTCTTCGTGCCGGCGAAGGCGGCGGCGGCGGCGGTGATCGAGGCGGGGGAGGCCGGCGTGGCCCTGGTGGTGTGCATCACCGAGGGCATCCCGCTGCACGACGAGGCCCGGGCCTACGCCCACCTCACCCGCATGTGCCCGGCCACCCGCCTGCTCGGGCCGAACTGCCCGGGGGTCATCTCGCCGGGCAAGGCCAACCTGGGAATCACGCCGGGCGAGATCGCCCTCGCCGGCGGCCCGGTCGGCGTCGTCAGCCGTTCCGGCACGCTCACCTACCAGGCCCTCCACGAATTGACCCGCCAGGGCATCGGCCAGACGACCTGCGTGGGCATCGGCGGCGACCCCGTCCCCGGCACCGGCTTCATCGACTGCCTCCGCCTGTTCCAGGCCGACCCCGAAACCCGGGCCGTCATCATGATCGGCGAGATCGGCGGCACGGACGAGGAGGCCGCGGCCGACTTCATCCGCGACGAGATGGACAAGCCGGTCGTGGCCTACGTCGCCGGCGTCACCGCCCCGCCCGGCCGGCGCATGGGCCACGCCGGCGCCATCGTCAGCGGGGGCAAGGGCGGCGCCGCGGCCAAGATCGAGGCCCTGCGGGAGGCCGGCGCCACGGTGGTGCTCGACCCCACCGAGCTGGGGTCGTCGATGGCCGCCGTCCTGCGCTGAATCAGGCCAGGCGCCCGAGCCGCTCGGGTAGCTCGTCCTTGTACTCGGGGTAGTAGCGGCTGATGATGGCGAGGGAGAACTCGGGCAGGATCGACGACGCCGGCTCCCGCTCGATCAGGAACTCGAAGGACTCCCGCACCACGTCCTCGCTGTCCGCCTCCTCCAGCCCCCAGTCCTCGAGCAACGAGGGGGGCACGATGACGCGGTGCGAGGTGGCTTCATCGGCCTCGGTCACCTCGACGCCGAACTCGTGGGGCCCAGCCGGCGTGATGCTGATCACGGCCTCCAAGGTACCCGCTCCCGGGCCGGGGTAGATCCACGCGATGGCCTGGTGGCGGACCTCCGTGCTGTACCAGATCTATCCCCGTTCGTTCCTCGACACCGACGGTGACGGGGTCGGCGACCTCGAAGGGATCCGGGCCAAGCTGCCCTACCTACGGTGGCTCGGGGTCGACGGGTTTTGGCTGTCGCCGATCTACCGGTCGCCCATGGCCGACTTCGGCTACGACGTCAGCGACCACTGCGCCATCGATCCCACCTTCGGCGACCTCGGCGGCTTCGACCGCCTCCTGGACGACGCCCACGCCGGCGGGCTGCGTGTCCTCCTCGACTGGGTGCCCAACCACACCAGCGACCGCCACCCGTGGTTCGTGGAGTCACGGTCGTCCCGAGATTCGGCCAAGCGGGACTGGTACTTCTGGCGGGACGGGCGGGCGGCGGGCGAGCCGCCGAACAACTGGCGGGCCGCGTTCGGCGGGCCGGCGTGGACCTGGGACGACGCCACCGCCCAGTGGTACCTGCACCTGTTCCTGCCCGAGCAGCCGGACCTCAACTGGGCCAACGCCGGCGTGGTCGAGGCCATGCACGGCGTGCTGCGCTTCTGGCTCGACCGGGGTGTGGACGGCTTCCGGGCCGACGTCATCCACCTCATCGGCAAGGACCCCGGTCTTCCCGACCAACCGCCCGACCTTGCCGGGGTCGACTTGGTCGGTGTGCACGACCATCCGGCGGCCCACCCCCTGCTGCGCGACATCCGCTCGGTGCTCGACTCCTACGCCGGCGACCGGGTGATGGTGGGCGAGGTGAACCTCGGCTCGCCGGCGCTGCTCGCCCCCTACTACGGCGCCGGCGACCAGCTGCACATGGTCTTCAACTTCTCGCTGCTGTGGGCGCCCTGGGATGCCGCTCAGTGGCGCGAGCGCATCGTGGCGTCGGAAGCGGCCCTCACGCCGGCCGGCGCCTGGCCGGTGTGGGTCCTGTCGAACCACGACACGCCCCGCCACCGCACCCGTTACGGCGGCGGCGAGGACCGGGCCCGGGTGGCGGCAGCCGTCCTGCTGACCCTGCGGGGCACGCCGTTCCTCTACGCCGGCGAGGAACTGGGGCTCACCGACGCCGACGTGCCGGAGGGCCGGCGGGTCGACCCCGGCGGGCGCGACGGCTGCCGGGCTCCCATCCCGTGGGACGGCTCCTCACGGCGCGGGTGGGCCGGCGAGCCGTGGCTGCCGTGGGCGCCCGCCACCGGGGATGCGAGCAGCCTCACCGCCGACGACCGCTCGATCTTGCACCTGTACCGCCGGCTCCTCGCCGCCCGCCGGGCGTCGCCGGCCCTCCACGCCGGCTCGTGGGAGCCGGTCGACGCACCCGCCGGCGTCCTGGCCTACGAGCGCCGCCAAGGCGACGACGTGCGCCGGGTGTGGGCCAATTTCGGCGAGGCGCCGGTCGAATGCCCCGAGACATGGGCCGTCGACGTGGCCACGACCATGCGGCCATGGGCCGGCGTCCTCCACGCCGACGAGGCGGTCGTCCTCCGTCCTCCGGGGTAGGTACGACGTCATGCACGAGCGCTGGTACAAGCAGGCCGTCGTCTACTGCCTCGACGTCGAGACGTTCCAGGATTCCAACGGCGACGGGATCGGTGACCTCGCCGGCTTGACCAGCCGGCTCGACTACCTGGCCCGCCTGGGCGTCACCTGCATCTGGCTCAACCCCATCCACCCGAGCCCCAATCACGACGACGGCTACGACGTGACCGACTTCTACGGGATCGATCCCCGTCTCGGCTCTCCCGGCGACTTCGCCGAGTTCGTCCACCAGGCGGGCAACCGTGGCCTGCGGGTGATCATCGACCTGGTCGTGAACCACACGTCCAGCGAGCACCCGTGGTTCAAGGCCGCCTGCGCCGACCCGAACTCGCCGTACCGGGATTGGTACGTCTGGTCGAAGGACGAACCGTCCGACCGGTTCCAGGGCATGGTGTTCCCCGGCGTGCAGCACGAGACGTGGACCTGGCACGAACAGGCCGGCGCCTGGTACTACCACCGCTTCTACGAGCACCAGCCCGACCTCAACATGGCCAACCCGGAGGTCCGGGCCGAGGTCCGCAAGATCATGGCCTTCTGGCTGCAGCTCGGCGTGTCCGGGTTCCGTATGGACGCCGCCCCGTTCATCATCGAGCGGACGCGGGCCAACGAGCCCGAGTCGCCTATGGAGTTCGACTACCTGCGCGAGTTCCGTGAGCTGCTGTCGTGGCGCAAGGGCGACGCCATGATCCTTGCCGAGGCCAACGCCGAGAAGGAGGAGCTGGTCGAGTACTTCGGCCCGACGGGCGATCGTCTGCCCATGCTCTTCAACTTCCTGCTCAACCAGCGCACGTTCCTCGCCCTGGCGCGGAGTGACGCCAACCCCATCATCGCCGCACTCGAGGCCGCACCGGCCATCCCCGACACCTGCCAGTGGGCCACGTTCCTGCGCAACCACGATGAGGTCGACCTCGGCCGGCTGAGCGAGAAGGAGCGCGCCGACTGCTTCGCCGCCTTCGGCCCCGACGAGAGCATGCAGATCTACGGTCGGGGCATTCGCCGGCGCCTGGCGCCCATGCTGGGCAACGACCGCCGGCGTATCGAGCTGGCCTACAGCCTCCAGTTCACCCTGCCGGGCACGCCGGTGCTGCGCTACGGCGAGGAGATCGGCATGGGCGACGACCTGTCGCTCAAGGAGCGCGACGCCATCCGCACGCCCATGCAGTGGCACCCCGGCCGCAACGCGGGCTTCTCGACGGCCAAGAAGAAGTCGGACCTGCGCCGGCCCGTCATCAGCGGCGGCGACTTCGGCTACGAGACCCTCAACGTCGAGGCCCAGCGTCGCGACCCCGACTCGCTGCTCCACTGGATGGAGCACATGCTCCAAACCCTGCGCGAGTGCCCGGAGTTCGGGGTCGGCAAGGGCAAGCCCGTCGACACCGGCGAGTCCGCCGTGCTGGGCATCACCTACGAGGCGCCCGGCGGCGTGATGCTCGCCCTGCACAACCTCTCCGACAAGAAGAAGACCGTCGACCTGGGCGAGCAGCCGGGCCAGGAGGGCGACCCCTTCGAGATGTTCGCCAACCAGGACTACGAGCCGGTCGGGCCGGCCCTGAAGGGAATCGACCTCGCCGGTTACGGCTATCGCTGGATCCGCCTCCGGGAGACGCCCGGGCGCTAACCCTGGCGCCGGCGTTGGGCGACGGTGGCACCCACAGGCAGACCGATCAGCACGCAAAGAGCGGCCAGCACCAGCAGGGTCGATCTCCAGCCGCCCCACTGGCCCTCGTTGGCGAACCACTCGAAGATCGCCACGATCAGGGCCACGAAAACGAGGCCCAAGGCGATGATGAACCCGGCGACGCCGGCCCCGGCCACTCGCACGGCGCTCGACAGCGCCCGGCGACCGGCCTCCGGGGTGGTGTGGAGGCGCCAGAGCACGTACGCGTCGGCGCAGACGAAGACAAGAGCCACCCACGCCAGCCCGTACTCGACGCCGTCCACTCAGGCCGCGGGGCGTAGCTCGCTGAAGAAGCGCCAGATGGTGCTGGTGGCGTCGAGGGCGCCGTTGGCGGTGCCGAGGCCCGAGGCGAACCAGATGTGGCTTCCGCCCTGCACCGTCACCAGGCGCACGGCCGAGCCGTTCCTGCAGCCCGACCACGACTCCGTGGTGACCGGCCCGGAGACCTGGGCCGGCGCCGGCGGCGGGCAGCCGGCCACTTCCGCCCAGCGCTGCATCATGGCCGGCGTCGAGGTGTAGGGAGGGGCGTTCTGGGCCTCGACATCCGACGGCTGGCCGCCCTGGTAGGGGACGAGCTGGTCCTCGGTGCCGTGGATCTCCAACACCGACACCGGGCGTGACGGGCGGCAGTCCGTGACGACGGCGCCGGCCACCGAGCCCACGGCGGTGACCCGGTCGGCACGCTCGCAGGCGAAGCGGTAGGCCATCATCGCCCCGTTCGACACACCGGCCACGAAGACCCGTCTGGGGTCGACGGGGTAGTCGGCCTGCAGCTGGTCGAGCACCTGGGTCAGAAAGCCGACGTCGTCGAGGCCCCGCCTGGGCGCGCCGCCGCAGCAGGTGCCTGCGTTCCACGCCTTCCCGACGCCCTCGGGATAGGCGGCGATGAAGTCGCCGGCCGCCGCCTCCCGGTCGAAGAGCGTCGTCTTGGCCATGTCCTCGCCGGTGTTATTGCCGCCGTGCAGGACCATGACCAGCGGCGCCGGCCGCGACCGGTCCAGTGTCGGTGGCACGAAGACCCGATAGCTGCGGTCCTGCCCGTCGACGGTGACGTGGTGGAGTTGGACGGGTGCCGGCGGCGCGGACGAGGGACCGTCGCCGCCACCGCAGGCCGCGGCCATCGACAACACGACGAGTCCCCACCGCCGTCCTATGGCGGCAGCGTAGCGGCCGGCGGGTCAGGCCGGCTGGGTCGGGCGCCCGGCGCGCACCCACTTGCGCCGGAGCGACCGCCGCTCGTCCTCGGTCGTGCCGCCCCACACCCCGGTCACCTGGTTCGTCTCCAGGGCGTACTGGAGGCACAGCGGGCGCACGTTACAGCCCAGGCACAGGCCCTTCGCCACCTCCGCCTGCTCGAGAGGCTTGCCCTTGCTCCCCAACGGAAAGAACAGGTCCGGGTCGCTGCCCAGGCACCGGGCTTCGTTTCGCCAGCTGTGTTCGTTCCCCGCTACCGACCGCTCTCGCACGTGGCCCCCCGCCATCTTGAGAGGTGAAAGCGCTTTCGTACCCCAGGGGAACAGCAGCCAAACCACGATTCTCGGCCCCGATCGGGGGCACAATCGCGCTATGGCCGATCGACGACTTCTGTGGAAGGCGGTGGGGTCGTTGAGCGGCGTCGCCGCCGGTTCCGCGACCCGCGCCCTGCTGCGTGCCGTGTGGCGGCGCACCGCCGGCGGTGACCCCCCCACCAACCCGGCGTCGCCCACCACCCGCTGGTCGGAGGCGCTGATCTGGGCCATGGCGTCCGGCGTGGCGTTGGCCGTCACCCGGCTGGTCGCCCAGCGGGGGGCGGCGGAGGCGTGGAAGGCGACGACGGGTTCCTATCCCGCCGGCCTGGAGACCGTCAGTCCGTGAGGTCCGAGTGACCGATATCGCACCCGGCGTCGCCGCCCCAGTCCTCGACGACGGGGACGACGACGATCTGGCCCACTACGCCCGCAACGACGAGATTGCCGCGGCGCGTAAGGCCGGCCGGGCGGTCAAGGCGCTGTGCGGCACCTTGTTCCACCCCCATGCCGACCCCGGCAGGCTGCCCGTCTGTGTGGTGTGCCAGGAGCTGGCCGCGGCGTGGGCCCGCCGCTGAGCCCTTACCGCCTGGTGTGTTCCTGGGTGAGGATGAGCCCGCCGTAGGCCAGGGCCGCCGCCAGGGGGATGCCGAGGTAGGCGCCCGTCGACAGGTACTCCGCGTTGTTGGCCAGCTTCCAGGCCAGCAGGGCCAGCACCGCGAACCCGGCCGGGGCTTGCAGCTTCACCAGGGTCGGGTTCACCTGCTGGCTGCTGTACTTGGTCATCAGCACCTGGGCGACCATGGCCACGGTGATGAGGAAGGCCAGGGTGCCCTGGAGCTGGTTCGGCTCCTGGAGCCCGGTGAGGGTGGGGTCCCCGCCGAGGAACCGCAGCTCGACCACCCGGTGCCATGGGAAGAAGGCCAGGCTGACGAGGAGCAGCCCGCCGGCCACGACCACGAAACGTTCGCCCCGACTGAGCCTGCTGAGCACCGTCTCCTCCCCCCAAAAGGCCGCCCAACCATGCCACAGGGCGATACGGTGCCGTGGTGATGCGCATCGGCGTACTCGCCTCCAGTGGGGGGACGAACCTGGAGGCGATCCTGCGAGCCGGCCTGCCGGTGGTCGCCGTGATCGTCGACCGGCCGTGCGGCGCCACCGGGGTGGCCGAGGCGGCCGGCGTGCCGGCCGAGCTGGTACGGCGGAAGTCCTACGGGCCCGATTTCGACCGGGCGGCGTACACCGAGCAGGTCGTCGACGCCCTCGAGCGCCACGGCGTGGAGCTTGTCGTCATGGCCGGGTTCGGGACCATCCTCGACAAGCAGATACACGACGCGTATCCCATGCGCATCCTCAACACCCATCCCGCCCTCCTGCCGGCGTTCCCCGGCTGGCACGCGGTCGAGGAGGCGCTGGCGTACGGCGTGAAGGTCACGGGCTGTACCGTCCACATCGCGACCCTGGAAGTCGACAGCGGGCCCATCCTGGCCCAGGAGGCGGTCCCCGTCCTCGACGACGACACCCCCGACACCCTGCATGCACGCATCAAGGAAGTGGAGCACCGCTTGTACCCGGAGACGATAAGACGATTCATCCAGAAGCCGGTCATCGCACGGTGAGGGCGCTGCTCTCCGTCTACGACAAGACCGGCCTGGTCGAGTTCGCCCGCGGGCTCTCCCGGCTCGGGTGGGAGCTGGTCTCCAGCGGCGGTACGGCCGCCGCGCTCACCAACGCCGGCGTGGCCTGCACGCCGGTCGAGGAGGTCACCGGCAGCCCGGAGATGCTCGGTGGCCGGGTGAAGACGCTTCACCCCGCCATCCACGGCGGCATCCTGGCCGACCGCGACCGGCCCGAGCACCTGGCCGACCTGCTGGCCCAGAACATCGCCGCCATCGGGCTGGTGGTCTGCAACCTGTACCCCTTCCGCTCCGACCCGTCCGTGGAGATGATCGACATCGGCGGCCCGACGATGGTGCGGGCCGCGGCCAAGAACCACGCCCACGTCGGCGTGGTCGTCGAGCCCTCCGAGTACCCGGCGGTCCTGGAGGAGCTGGCCCACGAAGGTTTGCTGGGCCCCGAGACCCGCCGCCGCCTGGCCCGGGCCGCGTTCGCCCACACCGCGGCCTACGACGCGGCGATCGTGTCGTGGTTCGACGGCGACGCCGGCGCCGCCACATTGCCGGCCACTCTCGACCTGCGCCTCGAGCGGGTGGCCCAGGACCTCCGCTACGGGGAGAACCCGCACCAGCAGGGCGCCCGCTACCGCCGGCTCGGCGTGCACAGCTGGTGGGACGACGTCGTCCAGCACGCCGGCCTGCCGCTGTCGTACCTCAACCTCTTCGACGCCGCCGCGGCCTGGCAGCTGGTGCACGACCTGGGCCCGAGCGGCCCCCTGAGCGGGAAGGCGGGCCCGACGCCGGCCGTCGCCATCATCAAGCACGCCAACCCGTGCGGGGCCGCGGTGGCCGGCGATCTCGCCACCGCCTACCGGCTGGCCTATGAGTGCGACGAGAAGTCGGCCTTCGGAGGCATCGTGGCCTTGAACCGTCCGGTCGACGAAGCCACCGCCGCCGAGATGGTGGCCGCCGCCCAGGCCGACGTCGTCATCGCCCCGGGGTACACGGGCACCACGCTCGACGCCCTGATCGCCAAGCGCAAGAACACCCGCCTCCTCCAGGCCCCGCCGCCCGGTGACGAGGAGCTGCACGTCCGCCAGATCAGCGGGGGCTTCCTGGTGCAGGAGCCGTACCGCTTCGCCGCCTCCCGCGACGACTGGCGGGTGGTCACCAAGGTGGCACCCACCGAGGCCCAGTGGGCCGACACCGAGCTGGCCTGGAAGCTGGCCGGCCACACCAAGTCGAACGCGGTGGTGCTCGTCGCCGGCGGCCAGGCCGTGGGCATCGGCGCCGGCCAGCAGAGCCGGGTCGACGCCGGCGAGATCGCCGCCCGCAAGGCCGCCGGGCGGGCGACGGGCGGCGCATGCGCCACCGACGCCTTCTACCCCTTCCGCGACGGGCTCGACGTGGCCGCGGCGGCCGGCGTCGCCGTCGTCATCCAGCCCGGCGGCTCCATCCGGGACCAGGAGCTCATCGACGCGGCCGACGAGCAGGGGCTGGCGATGGTGTTGACGGGTGAGAGGCAGTTCAGGCATTGATTTTCGACCTCACTCGCTTCGCTCCGTTCGGTCGAGCTGATCGTGCTCCTGCCGGCCGGCGGAGCCGGCCGACCTCCGCCGTCTCTTCTCGCCGGCAGCCCGGTGCGGCCGCCTCCGGCGGCGCCAGCGGCCGCCGGATGGTTCCATGACGGCGGTCGTCATGCACGGCGCGCCGGTGGCCGACGCCGTCCTGGCCCAGGTGGCCGACGACGTGGCCAAGCTGGCGGCCGAAGGGCACACGGTGGGGCTGGGCACCATCCTGGTGGGCGACGACCCGGCCAGCGCCGGCTACATCCGCAAGAAGCACGAGGCGTGCGAGGCCATGGGCATCCACTCCGCCCACCAGCAGTTGGCGGCCGACGCCGGCCAGGACGAGATCCTCGAGGCGGTGTGGGCGTTCAACGACGACCCCGCGGTCGACGCCTTTCTGATCCAGAACCCGTTTCCCGGGGGCCAGGACTACAACGCAGCCATCGCCGCCGTCGACCCGGCCAAGGACGCCGACGGGCTCCACCCCACCAACCTCGGCCTGCTGGCCCTGGGTGTCACCGACGCCCCGCTGGCGTGCACGCCGGCCGGCATCATGGCCATGCTCGCCCACTACGAGGTGCCGGTGGCAGGCCGCAACGTGGTGATCGTGGGGCGGGGGCCGACCATCGGCCGGCCGCTCTCCCTTCTCCTGTCCCAGAAGCGCACGGGTGCCAACGCGGCGGTGACCGTGGTCCACACCGGCGTGCCCGACTGGGCCGACTACACCCGCCGGGCCGACATCGTGGTCGGCGGCGCCGGCGTCCCGAACATGATCGGCCCCGACGAGGTACGGCCCGGCGCCGCCGTCGTGGGCGCCGGTATCACGTGGGAGGGCAAGCGGCTCGTCTCCGACGTCGACGAGGCGGTGGGCGAGGTGGCCGGATGGGTCACGCCCCGCCGCGGCGGGGTGGGAGTCACCACCGTCGCCCTGCTGCTGGCCAATGCTGTCTTGGCCGCAGAGCGGCGCGCGGTGCGGGCCGCGCAACGCAAGATGGGGGCCGTATGACCCAGATCACCCAGCTGCTGGACGAGGGCACGACGTTCTCCTTCGAGTTCTTCCCGCCCAAGAACGACGTCGAGCAGGCCACCCTCGTCCGCACCTTGCGTGACCTCGAGCCGCTGGAGCCGGCGTTCGTCTCGGTGACCTACCGGGGCGGGCGGGTGTCCCGCGAGCGCACCCACGACCTCGTCGCCGGCATGATCCAGACGACCACGCTCAACCCCATGGCCCACCTCACGTGCGTGGTCCACAGCCGCCTGGAGCTGGCCGAGATCCTCGTCGAGCTGCGCAAGGCCGGCGTCGACAACGTCCTTGCCCTGGGTGGCGACGCCCCGCCCGATGCCAAGGAGCTGGGTCACGCCGAGCTCACCCATGCCATCGAACTGGTCGACCTGGCCCGGGCCATCGGCGGCTTCTCGATCGGGGTGGCCGCCCATCCCGAGCTGCACCCCAACTCCAACGGCGACCGTGACCTCGACCGCCGGCACCTCGTCGCCAAGATGCAGCTGGCGGACTTCGCCATCACCCAGTTCTTCTTCCGGACCAGCGACTACCTGACCCTGGTCGACGACCTGTCGAAGCGGGGCATGCACAAGCCGGTGATCGCCGGCATCATGCCCATCACCAGCCTGTCGGGCGTCTCCCGCATGGCCGAACTGTCCGGGTGCGCGGTCCCGCCTGAGGTCGTGGCCCGGGTGGAGAAGGTGGCCGATGATCCCGAGGCGGTCCGGCGGGTGGGCGTGGAGCTGGCCACCGAGCTGTGCCGGGACCTGCTGGACAACGGCGTACCGGGCCTGCACTTCTACACGCTGAACCGGTCGACCGCGACCCGCGAGATCTACGCCAACCTCGGGCTGGTGCCCACCTCCAACTGAGGGGACTGATCGCGGAATCCTTCCGAGAACTTCAGGCCGACAGCTGTTTCTGGAGGGGCGTCGGGAAGCGGGGCGTCACCCGCACGCTGCCCAGCCACTCGGTGAGGCGGGCGGCCTCCGCCTCGACGGCGCCGGCCACGTCGGCGCCGGCGTCCTCCAGCAGACGGAACACGACCTCGCCGGTGTCCTTGCGCTGGGCCCAGCCGCCGATGATCCGCCCGTCGCACCACACGCTGGGGCCGGCGTTGCCGTTGGTGTCGAAGAGAGCCTTGCCGTAGTCCCCGAGGTACCAGTCCCGCCGGTGCCAGCCCATGGTGGTGGGGTCGAGCGCCGGCAGGAGGGCGATCCAGGGCGCCGGCGTAGGCGTGGGTTCCACATCGTCGGCCAGGACGATGCCCGGCGCGCCGTCGAGGTCGACCTCGACGATGTCGAGGGCGCTTACCGCATGGCGGACCTGGCCCAGGTTCAGGCCGGTCCACCACTTCAGGTCGGTGATCGGCGCCGGCCCGAACCGCTCCAGCCAGCGCCGGCACAGCTCGACCCGGGCCTTATCGACGGTCGGCCGCGCAGTCGCCGGCGGCAGCCATGCCGACATGGGCGACCAGCGGTACTGGCTGCTGGTCCACCCGCCCTTGGGCCGGCCTCGCACGATCTTCTGCTCGGTGGACAGCAGGAACAGCACCCGGGTGGTCAACCCGACGGTGCCCTCCCACTTGGTGCCCACGCCCACGACCAGCTTCCGGCGCAGTCCCGGAACCAGCTTCCCGAGCTCGGCGCCGGTCGCCTCGCCGGCCTCCTCAATGGCGGCGACAGTCGACGCCTCCAGCTCCTTCAGGAGCCGGTCGGCGTCCGCCACGCCGGCCTCCTCGATCATGGCGAGCGTCCGCTTGCGCTCGCCCGGCACCAGGGCGTCCGTACACGCGGCCTGGACCACGGGGACCATCGGCACCGGCAGCACGAACATCGTCCGGCGCATGCACAGGGTGCGCACCAGCCGGCGCTCGTCGTACAGCGCCCGTTCCAGGGCCTCGACGCTCGGCGTCACCATGCGGGCTGCGGCCGACAGGAACACCGACGCCGGGTCGGTGCCGTGGAGCGCGACGACGGCGTCGGCGATGGCCACGGCGTCGTTGATGCGGGCGCCGGCGGCGAGGCGGTGGCGCACGGCGAGCCGGTCCCGGCGCTCGTCGACCGACATCCGCAGCACGCGGGCATGATGGCAGGTTGATGGAGCTGGCCCAGTGCAACGTCGCCCTCGGCCGGGCCCCTCTGGACGACCCGGTCATGGCCGGGTTCGTCAAGGCGATCGACGACGTGAACTGGCTGGCCGACAGGAGCCCGGGGTTCCTCTGGCGCATGCTGCCCCAGCACGGGCACGTCACCTTCGGGCAGCTCGAGGGGGACGAGGTGATCGTCACCTTGTCGGTCTGGATGGACTTCGAGGCGCTCCAGCGCTACGTCTACCGGACCGCCCACGGGTTGTTCATGGGCCAGCGCCGGCGGTGGTTCGTCCCCATCGGCGGGCTCACCACCGCCATGTGGTGGGTGGCCGATGGCGAGCGGCCGGTGCTGGACGAGGGGCTGGCCCGGCTGGAGCACCTGCGCCTGAAGGGGCCCACGCCGCACGCCTTCTCCTTGAGGCGCCAGTTCGAGCCGGGCGCGGGGCACGTTTAGGCCATGCACGCCGTGCAGGCCGACCGCAGGGGCCGGCTCGGGCTGATCCTGGCCCGGGACGGGCCGACGTGCGTGTGGTGCGGCCGGATATTTGAGGGCCTGGTTCGACCGACAACCGAGCACCTGGTGCCCCGGCTCAAGGGCGGGCCGTCGTGGATCGAGAACGAGGTGGCGGCCTGCCGGCGCTGCAACGGCCAGCGGGGCCACCTGTCCCTCGGCCAGTGGGCCGACGAGTGTGAGCTTCGTGGGTGGACGGTGGATCGGGCCCGACTGGTGCGGACGTTGGAGGCGCTGACCGAAGCCATCGGCCGGCGGGGCGGGCAGCGGCGAGCCCGGCCATGGCTGGCGGCCCAGCTCCGCCGGCTGGGGAGGTCGGAGGGTTGCTGACGAAGTACTTCCAGGTCGAGGAGCGGGGGTCGAGCCTCCGCACCGAGGTGCGGGGCGGCGTCGCCACCTTCTTCACCATGGCCTACATCGTGGTGCTGAACCCGATCATCCTGGCCGGCGCCGCCGACATTACCGGCCGCCGGCTGGACATCGGCCAGGTGGCCAGCTCCACCGCTTTGGTCGCTGCGGCCATGACGATCCTGATGGGTGTGGTCGGCCGCTACCCGCTGGCCGTTGCCGCCGGCCTCGGGCTCAACGGGGTGGTCGCCTTCCAGCTCGCGGGCCAGATGTCGTGGCCGGCGGCCATGGGCATCGTGGTGCTCGAGGGCCTGGCCATCACCCTCCTCGTCCTGACCGGAGTGCGCCGGATGGTGTTCGACGCCGTGCCCATGGCCCTGAAGAACGCCATCGCCGTGGGCATCGGCCTGTTCATCGCCTTCATCGGCTTCGTCGACGCCGGCTTCGTGCGCCGAGTGCCGGACGCGGCCAACTCGCCGGTGCCGGTCGGGCTGGGCATCGGGGGGCGGCTCCTGGGCTGGCCCACGCTGGTGTTCGTGGTCGGCCTGCTGGTGACGATCATCCTGGTCGTCCGCAAGGTGCGGGCCGCCATCCTCATCAGCATCGTGGGGACGACGCTCTTCGCCATCGTGCTGAACGCCATCGTCGACGTCAGCGCCCAGTTCGTCCCCGGCCAGCCCGTGAACCCGCGGGGATGGAGCCTCAACGTGCCGACGTGGCCGAGCGAGGTGGTGTCGCGGCCGGACTTCGGCTTGATCGGCGAGTTCAGCCTCGGTGGCTCCTTCGCCGCCGTCGGCGTCGTCAGCGCCCTCCTGCTGATCTTCACCCTGATGCTGGCCGACTTCTTCGACACCATGGGCACGGTGGTCGGCGTCGGCGCCCAGGGCGGCCTGCTCGACGACGAGGGCCGCCTGCCCAACGCCGGCCCCGTGCTCCTGGTCGACTCCCTCGCCGCGGCCGCCGGCGGGGCGGCGTCGGCCTCGTCGAACACGACCTACATCGAGTCGGCGGCCGGCGTGGGCGACGGCGCCCGCACCGGCCTGGCCAGCGTGGTGACCGGAGCGCTGTTCCTGTGCGCCCTGTTCCTGACCCCGCTGGTGAGCGTGGTCCCCTACGAGGCGGCGTCGCCGGCGCTGGTCGTCGTCGGGTTCCTGCTCATGACCCGCATCCAGGACATCCCCTGGGACGACTACACCCTGGCCATCCCCGCGTTCCTGACGATCGTTCTCATGCCGTTCACGTTCTCGATCACCAACGGGATCGGCGCCGGCTTCGTGTCCTACGCGGTGATCCGACTCGCCGGCGGGCGGGCTCGGGAGGTCCACCCCCTGCTGTGGGTGGTGGCCGTCCTGTTCGTCGCCTACTTCGGCATCGAGTGGGTGGAGCAGCTGACCGGCGTCGACTGACCGGCGGGTAGGTTGACCCGATGCCCGACGAGACCCTTCGCAACCTGGCCGAGGAGTTCTGGGAGACCCTGCTCGAGGCCAGTCCCAGCACCGCCACCCTGCTCGGTGACCACCGGTACGACGACCGGCTGGAGGACCTGTCGGCCGAGAGTGAGCAGGCACTGGGCGGGAAGTGGGCGTCGCTTCGCCAGCGGGTCGAGGCAGTGCCCCGCGGCGGCCTGGAGGCCGACGACCTGGTGACGTTCGGGCTTCTGACGGCGGAGCTCGACGATGCCATGGCCTCCATCGACCAGCGGTTGATCGAGCTGCAGTCGGACCAGATGACCGGCTTCCACATCGAGCTGCTCCAGGCGGTGCCGGTGATGGCCGCGCCCGACGAGGCGTCGGCCGGCATGCTCGTCGAGCGGTTCCGCCAGATCCCCCGGGCCCTGGAGCAGGCGGCCGAGCGGTTCGTCGCCGGCGCCGGCGCCGGCCGCACGCCGGCGGCCGTGTGCGTAGCGCGGTCGGTGAACATGATCGAGGGGTACCTGAAGTCCTCCCTCGACGACGACGGGTTCGTCAACGTCGGCGGCCCCGAGGGCTGGGACCGGACGGAGCTGCGCCGGGTGGTGGAGGAGGAGGTGCGGCCGGCGTACCGGCGCATGGCCGAGACGATGAAGGAGCGACTGCTGCCGGTCGCCCGCGACGACGAGCACTGCGGCCTGTCGTGGTTGGGTGACGACGGGGCGGCGATCTACGCCACCCTGGTGTCCCACCACACCACCCTGGAGCTGCCGCCGGAGGAGATCCACGCCATCGGCATGGCCGAGGTGACCGAGAAGCTGCCGACGGAGTACGCCGAGGTGGGCGGCCGGCTGTTCGGCCACACCGACCCGGCCGCCGTGCTCGACCGCCTGCGCACCGACCCGGCGCTGCGGTACGCGTCGGGTGAGGAGATCACGGCCGACGCCCGGGCGGCTTTTGAGGCGGCCAAAGCCATCATGGCGGACTGGTTCGGCCGGCTGCCCCAGTCGGACTGTGCCATCCAGGAGGTGCCGGCGTTCCTCGCGCCGGACTCGCCCAGCGCCTACTACTTCCCGCCCGCCGGCGACGGCTCCCGGGGCGGCACCTACTACGTCAACACCCATGCGCCGGGGGACAAGGCCCGCTACGAGACGGCCTCGATCGCCTTCCACGAGGCCATCCCGGGCCACCACCTGCAGCTCGCCATCGCCACCGAGCTGGAAGACGTGCCCCGCTTCCGGCGCTTCTCCCTGGCCAACACCGCCTACGTGGAGGGTTGGGGTCTCTACTCGGAGCGCGTGGCCGAGGACATGGGCCTGTACCGCAACGACATGGAGCGCATCGGCATGCTGGCCGCCGACTCCATCCGGGCCTGCCGCCTGGTGGTCGACACCGGCCTCCACGCCATGGGGTGGACCCGCCGGCAGGCCATCGACTTCATGGCCGCCAACACGCCGGTCTCGGTCGAGGAGGTCACCGTCGAGATCGACCGCTACATCGGCATGCCGGCCCAGGCGCTGGCCTACAAGCTCGGCCAGCGGGAGATCCTGGGCCTCCGGGAGTGGTCCCGTGGCCAGCTGGGAGACCGGTTCGACATCCGCGGCTTCCACGACGCCGTCCTCACCAGCGGAGCGGTCCGCCTCCCGATCCTCGCCGACCTGGTCGGCGCATGGGTCGATTCCGTTCCCGCGTAGGCTCGGCAAATGCCCGAGAAGATCACGACTGCGGCTGACGGAAGCCTCGACGTCCCCGACGATCCGATCATCCCCTTCATCCGGGGTGACGGCACGGGGATCGACATCTGGCCGGCGACCCAGCTGGTTATCGACGCCGCGGTCGCCAAACGGGGCAAGCACATCGAGTGGGTGGAGGTGCTGGCAGGGCAGAAGGCGTTCGACGAGACGAGGAACTGGCTGCCAGAGGAGACCGTCCAGTCGTTTCGCGACCACCTGATCGGGATCAAGGGCCCGCTGACCACGCCGGTGGGCGGGGGCATCCGCAGCCTCAACGTCGCCCTCCGCCAGATCCTCGACCTGTACGTCTGCCTGCGGCCGGTGCGGTGGTTCACGGGCGTGCCGTCACCGGTGAAGCACCCCGAGAAGGTCGACATGGTGATCTTCAGGGAGAACACCGAGGACGTCTACGCCGGCATGGAGCTGGAGCAGGGCACTCCCGAGGTGGAGCGGCTGATCCAGTTCTGCGCCAAGGAATACGGGTGGGACATCCGGCTCGACTCCGGCATCGGCATCAAGCCGGTGTCGATCACCGGCTCCAAGCGGCTGATCCGGGCGGCCATCGAGTACGCGGTGCGCAAGGGGCGGAAGTCGGTGACCCTGGTGCACAAGGGCAACATCCAGAAGTTCACCGAGGGCGCGTTCATGAAGTGGGGCTACGAGCTCGTGCGGGAGGAATTCTCCGACGTGGCCGTGGGCTGGGACGACTGTGGCGGCAGGCCTGGCGACAAGATCCTGGTCAAGGACACGATCGCCGACATCTTCCTGCAGCAGGTGCTGACCCGGCCCGAGGAGTTCGACGTGATCGCCACCACCAACCTCAACGGCGACTACGCGTCCGACGCCCTGGCCGCCCAGGTGGGCGGGATCGGCATCGCCCCGGGGGCGAACATCAACTACGTGAGCGGCCACGGCATCTTCGAGGCCACCCATGGCACCGCGCCCAAGTACGCCGGCCAGGACAAGGTCAACCCCGGCTCGCTGCTGCTCTCGGGCGTGCTGATGCTGGAGCACCTGGGCTGGCAAGAGGCAGCGGACGACATCGTCCGGGCCCTGGAGGCCACCATCGCCGACCGGATCGTCACCTACGACTTCGCCCGCCTCACCGAAGGCGCCACCGAGGTCAAGACGTCGGAGTTCGCCGCAGCCATAGTAGAAAGGCTGTGATGGCGGGCGGTGCTTCCCGGCGGCCGCGAACGCCGCCGCTGGCGGCCCCGTCCGGCTGCCGGCCAGGAAGAAGTCGGCGGAGGGTGGCCGGCTCCGCCGGCCGCCCGAAGCGCGATTGCCTCGCCGAGCAAGCTCTGCTTGCGATGGCGAAATGAAGGTCACCGTCGCCGGCGCCGGCTTCTACGGGTCCACCTTGGCCATGCGGGTGGCAGAGGCGGGGTACGCCGAGGAGGTCGTGCTCACCGACATCGTGGAGGGCAAGCCCCAGGGGCTGGCCCTCGACCTGATGCAGAGCCGCCCCCTGGCCGCCTTCCAGACCCGCGTGACCGGCACCAACGGCTACGAGGAGACCTCCGGCTCCGACATCTGTGTGATCACCGCCGGCGTTCCCCGCAAGCCGGGCATGAGCCGGATGGACCTCCTGGAGACCAACGCCAAGATCGTGGCCGGCGTCACGCGCAGGCTCGTCGAGGCGTCGCCGGACACGGTGCTCATCGTGGTGTCGAACCCGCTCGACGAGATGACCGCGCTGGCCGCCGCCGCCTCCGGGCTGCCCAAGAACAGGGTGATGGGGCAGGCCGGGCTGCTCGACTCGGCCCGGTTCCGTCACTTCGTGGCCGAGAGGGCCGGGGTGGCGACCCACGAGGTGCTGGCCATCACCCTCGGCTCCCACGGCGAAACGATGGTGCCGGTCCCGTCGCTGGCGACGGTGGGCGGCAGGCCGCTGGACGAGGTCCTCGAGGCCGGCGAGATCGAGGAGATCGTCCAGAAGACCCGCGACGGTGGGGCGGAGATCGTCGCCCTGCTCAAGACCGGCTCGGCCTACTTCGCCCCTGCGGCGGCGGCCGAGACCATGGTGCGGGCCGTCGCCGACAACACCAACGAGATGCACCCGGTGAGCGCCTGGGCCGGCGGTGCCTATGGCATCGACGGGGTGTACGTGGGCGTGCCGGCCAAGCTGGGCCGTGACGGTGTGGCCGAGGTGGTCGAGATAGAGCTGACCGACGGCGAGCTCTCGGCCCTACGGACGGCGGCCGAAGCGGTCCGTACCAAGCAGGACGAGGTGCTCGGCCTACTCGCCTGAGCGGTCCCTCGACCGGAGCATCACCATCAGGGGAGCCATCACGAAGCCGACGCCCGAGACCGGCACCAGGACCATGGAGAACGTCCGCAGTGCGCTCGAGCCGGCCATGATGCTGAAGAAGAACAGGCCGACGGCACCGAGCACCAGCAGCACCGGGGTCATGACCAGCATGTCGGAGGGCCGGCGCTGGGCGGGGGCGTAGGGCTCGTCGCTGAGGGTCTCCGGGTCGGTCTCGTCATCATCGTCGTCGAGGGGCTGCCAGCCGTCCTCGGGCCGCGGCGGCGCCGGCCGGGGCGGGGGATC
>Ga0247713_1000081_pt1 | contig 67426 bp, 66 predicted proteins | sample 21E_NmetaG_FD_189936 | JGI IMG/M metagenome (GOLD analysis project Ga0247713, IMG submission 189936) | Soil microbial communities from hillslope of Landscape Evolution Observatory, University of Arizona, Oracle, AZ, United States - 2-1-E_N | ecosystem: Engineered > Artificial ecosystem >... | reverse complement strand
GCGGGTGCTGGTGACCGACACCGTCGGCTTCGTGAAGAAGCTGCCCCACCAGCTGGTACAGGCCTTCCGGTCGACGCTGGACGAGGTGGCCGAGGCCGACCTCCTCCTCCACGTGGTCGACGCGTCCGCCGCCGACCCCCGCGCCCACATGGACGCGGTACGCGCCGTCCTCCGGGAGATCAATGCCGACGACGTCCCCGAGATGATCGTGTTCAACAAGGCGGATGTCGCCGATCCCGACGACGCCAAGCGGCTGCTGCAGAACCACCCCGGCTCCGTGCTGCTCTCGGCCGAGACCGGTGAAGGGATCGGCCGGCTGCTGGAGCTGGTCGGCGACCGGCTTCGGGAGATGACCCACGTCGTCGAGTTGGTCATCCCCTATGACCGGGGCGACGTGGTGGCGGCCGTCCACCGCCACGGCGAGGTGGTGTCGGAGAGCCACGACGAGGACGCCACCCGCCTGTGGGCCCGTATCCGCCCGGACGACCTCGGCCGGTTCCGCGAGTTCGTGGCGTGAGCGGTGCCGGATTCGTCCCACCCCCCTACCCCTACGATCGCCTCAACGACGCCAAGGCCGCCGCCTGTGCCTTCGACGGCGGCATCGTCGACCTCTCCATCGGCACGCCCTTCGACCCGCCGCCGGCGGAGGTGGTCGCCGCCCTGTCCACCTCGGGGACCGAGCGGGGGTACCCGGGGTCGATCGGGTCGAAGCGGCTGCGGGAGGCGGCGGTGGGGTGGATGGCCCGCCGGTTCGGCGTCGAGGTCCCCCTTGCCGGCGTGGCCGCCTGCGTCGGCACCAAGGAGTTCGTGGCCGGCGTGGTGGCGTACCTGCGGCTGCGCACACCCGACCGCGACACGGTGCTGTTCCCGTCCGTCGCCTACCCCACCTATGAGATGGGGGCCACCCTGGCCGGCTGCCGGGCGGTGGCGGTGGACGACCTCGCCGAGATCGACGACGACGACGCCGCGCGGGCCCTGTGCCTGTGGGTCAACTCGCCGGCCAACCCCACCGGCGCCCTGGCCGACCTCGGCGCCGCTGTGGCATGGGGGCGGGCCCACGGCGTGCCCGTCCTGAGCGACGAGTGCTACGCCGAGTTCACCTGGGACGGCCTGCCCCACACCATCCTGGAGCACGGCCTCGACGGGGTGCTGGCCGTGCACTCCCTGTCCAAGCGTTCGAACCTCGCCGGCCTCCGGGTCGGCTTCTACGCCGGCGACGCCGACCTGGTCCACTACCTGTCCGAGGTCCGCAAGCACGCCGGCTTCATGGTGCCCGGGCCGATCCAGGCCGCGGCGGTCGTCGCCCTCGACGACGACGCCCACGTCGACGCCCAGCGCGAGCGCTACCTCGAGCGCCTCTGGTACTTCGCCGACGTCCTGCGGGCAGAGGGGGCCAAGGTCGACCTGCCCGGCGGCAGCTTCTACCTCTGGGCGCAGGCACCCGACGGTGATGCGTGGGCGTTCATGAACGACCTCGCCCGGCGGGGCGGGGTGCTCGTGTCACCGGGCGACCTCTACGGCCCGGCCGGCGCCGGCCACGTGCGGGTGGCGATGGTCCAGCCCATGGAGCGGCTGACGCTGGTCGCCGAGCGCCTCGGCGTCTGAGAACGCGACGGCGGGAGGCGGTGACCCGGCGATGATCGAGCTGACCGAGGTGGAGGCCCTGCTCGGGACCGTGCTGGACGAGGACGACCCCTCCCTGCGAACGGCGGGCCTCGAGGCACTCACCCACTTCCCCCTCTCCGACGACGGGTGGAAGGCGATTGGGCCCCACGTGATCCGGCTGCTGGCGTCCACCGTTCCCGGAACGCGGGGCCGGCGGGCGGCAATGGAGCTCGCGGCACGCGTGCCGCTGGCGTCGGTGATCGCCGCGCTCCGCCGCATCGCCGCCGACGACGGCGATCCGGACGCGCCCGCGGCCCGCGAGCTTCTCCGTCAGCCCTCCCGGGCCGACGTGGAAGCGGTCCTGGACCCGGTTGCGGCTGAACCCGACGACGCCGCCGCCGAGGTCGCCGGCCTCGACGACCGGGTGCTGGACCGGCTGTTGGCGCGAGAGCGGCTGGACATCGATCAGGTCTCGACGGACACGTGGGGCCGCCTCAGCTCCCGGCAGGCGGCGCATGTGGTGACCGCGGCCGTCAGGAGGATCGCGGAGGAGGTCGACACCTGGGACCGGGACGATCTCCCGTGGTTGGCCATCGACGCGGGGAACAGCCTGGTCATGGTCGCGTCGATGGTGCCGGCCGGCATCGACCTTCCCATCGCGGACCTGTACGGGCTGCACCGGGAGAAGCTTCGAGGGGTCATCTCCGACGCCCAGGTGGCGTGCGTCCTCGCCAAAGCCGATCCTGGCAAGACGGTGGCCTTCTTCGCCCGGACCGTGCCGGCCTTTGCGCCGGAGGAGCGGGCGAAGGCCTTCGACATGCTGGCGCGCATCGGGGACTACCAGCAGGGAGCGCCAGGGCCGATCCTCGGCGCCGGCCCCGGCAGCGGCGCCTCGCCGCCACTCCGTGAGCTCATCGACGATGTCCCGCTCGACTTCGGGCCGCCGCCGGTCGGTGCGCCGCCCCCGGCGCCGCCGGCCATGGCCGCACCGCCGGCCATGGCCGAGCCGCCGGCGGCGGTGGACGCCGAGCCACCGGCGGCGGTGGGCGCCGACCCGCCGGCCTCGACCCCGGCGTGGCCCTACCTGCAGGCGCCGGCCGCAGTGGTGGCCGGCGAGGTCTTCCCGGTCGAGGTCGGCCTCGACCAGGCCCGGGATGCCGGGCTCGACGGCACCGGAGTCCTGAGCGTGCCCGCCGGCGACTACACCCTCGGGGTCGAGTTGATGATCGACGGCTTCGCCGTCGTCGGCGACCGCACGTTCACCATCGAGGTCACCGCCGCCGACCGCTTCCCCAAGCGGACCGTCCAGCTCCTCGCCTTGGCCGCGGTGGGGCTGGCCGAGCGCCGGCGGATCGGCGTCGTCTACCGCATCGGCAACGAGATGCGGGGCTATGCCGGTCGTGAGGTGGCGGTCAAGGCGACCGCCCCCGAGGCAGCCGCCGTGGCCCTGCCGTCGCGCTCTCCGGCGCCGGGTGCCATCGACACCTCGGCCTTCGCCTCGGCCGGCGCCGCCGACCTGACACTGGTGATCCAGCTCGGCGCTGCCGCTGACGAGTCGCGGCTCATCTGGAGTGCGGTGTCCCCCCGCCTCGATCTCCCCGTACCCCGGGAAGCACCGGTGTCGGAGCTGGGATCCTCTCCCCGGGAGTTCCTCGCCGAGCTTGTCGACGAGGCCAGCACGACGCCGGACACCCTCAACCTGTACGCGTCCCTGGTCGGGCGGGGCAAGAGCCAGATCGCCCGCCGGATGCCCGCCGCCGTACGCCAGGCACTGCACCAGGTGGCGGAGAAGGTCGCACCTCGCCCGCCGTCCGTCCTCCTCGTGAGCCAGGATCCCTACGTCCCTTGGGAGCTGGCCGTCCTCGACCCGGCCTTGCCGGGAACACCCGCCGGCGGGTCGCCCTTCCTGGGCGCTCAGGCCGCCATGGCGCGCTGGATCCTCCAAACCGAGCCCCCGCCCCCGATCGATCCGCCGAGACACGTCGACGTCCGGTCGACCGCCCTCGTCACCGGCGTCTACGAAGAGGTGCCGGACTGGAACCGGCTGGAGAGCGCGGAGCGTGAGGTCGACGAGCTCGAAAGGGGCTGGCCCAGCCCCCGGCGGGTCGAGGCCAGGTTGCCGGCGGTCCTCGACTGCATCAACGGCGAGCCGGCCGCCGACATCATCCACTTCGCGCTGCACGGGCAGTTCGGCGTCGACGGTGCCCGCCAGGGGTTGGTCCTCATCGACACCGTGCCGGGTCACCCGGACCAGAAGGAGGCGGTGTTCCTCAAGCCCAGCCACGTGGCCAGTGGCCAGCTGAACCGGCACCCGTTCGTGTTCCTGAACGCGTGCCAGGTCGGCGCCAACCGGGTGGTGCTCGGCAACTACTCGGGCATGGCCGGCGACTTCGTGGGGATCGGCGCGTCAGGTGTGGTGGCCCCTCTGTGGTCGGTCAACGACGAAGTGGCGAGCGACTTCGCCCTCGAGTTCTACCAAGCCACCCTCGACCGGGGTGAGACGCCGGCCGAAGCGCTGCGGGCGGCGCGGGCCAAGGTGACGAAGGCGGCGGTGGAGGCCGGCGCCCCCGAGGCGTCGGGCACCCGGCTGGCCTACCAGTTCTTCGGGCACCCCAACATGCGGCTGACCACCGCAGGAGGTACGGGATGAGCACGCCACTACGTCCTGACGGCCGATCGATCGAGCTGGAGGGGGTGAAGATCGTCAGCCCCGGGCTCCGGGGCCGAGTCGACGTCTTCGGTCGCAACGCTCCGGGGCTCCGTGGCGCCGATGCCGCGAAGGACGTCCTGGTGCACTCGCTGTCGGCCACCGGGATGCAGGAGCAGCGGACCATCGTCATCCGGGACCATGCCGTCGACCGCGCCGCCCTGTCGACCGCCCCGACCCGATCCACCCGGTTCGCAGAGCCGGCGCTGGCCGTCACCGTGCCCGGGCCCGGCACCGGCATGGGCCAGGTCATGCTGGCCGCCGACGAGGCCGGCGTGATGCGGTGGGTCTTCGCCGACGACGTGGCGCCGGCGGAGGCGGTGACGAGGGGCGGGGAGGCCCGCACCTACACCGTCCCGATCGCCGTGGCCGAGGAGAGGAACACCGGCCAGCGGGGGCTGCTCGGCGCCATCGGCAAGAAGGTGCTGAAGGTCTTCGCGTTCAAGCTCCTCGACAGGGTGGCCGGCGAGCTGGCCAACCACTATGCGGCCAGATGGGAGGCCCAGGCGCACCCGCACCGGCTCCGGGCGTTCGGCCCCGACGACTACCGCCGCCAGGACGTGCCCGCGCTCGCACCGGCGGATCTCGCGCCCTTCGCCGACGGGCCGGCGCTCCTGTTCGTCCACGGGACGATGAGCCTCAGCCACAGCGGCTTCGGCCGCCTCCCGCCGGAGATCGTGCGCAGGCTCCACGACCGATACGAGCACCGGGTGCTTGCCTTCGACCATCCGACGGTGTCGGTGGACCCCACTGCGAACGCGACCTGGCTGGCCGAGCACCTGGCCGGCGCCGGCCTGCGGGTCGACATCGTCGCTCACTCTCGAGGGGGCCTGGTGAGCAGGGTGCTGGCCGAGCGCCCGGACGCGGTGGGCCTCTCGCCTGGGTCGCTGGAGGTCCGCAGCCTGACCATGGTGGCGACGCCGAACCAGGGCACAGCACTGGCCGACAGGGACCATCTCGGCGACCTGATCGACCGGGTCACCAACCTGCTCGAGCTCATTCCCGACAACGCCGTCACCGACGCGGTCACCATCGTCATCAGCGTGGTCAAGCAACTGGCGGTCGGCGCCTTCGGGGGGCTTCACGGCCTCACGGCCATGGCCCCCGGCGGTCCCTGGCTGGGCGAGCTCAACCAGTCCCGGCCGGTGACGGCCACCTATCACGCCATCGCGTCCAACTACGAGCCGGCACCCGGGTCGCCGCTGGCCCGGTTGAGCCGGGACCGGGTCGTCGACTTCGTCTTCGAGAGGCTGGGCAACGACCTGATCGTCCCCGAGGCCGGGGTCTACAGCGAGAACGGCGGCGCCGGTTTCCCGGTCGGGGGCTTCGTCAGCTTCTCCTCCGCCAAGTCCGTCGACCACAGCAGTTACTGGACGTCGCCGGAGGTCCACGCCAAGTTCGACGAGTGGCTGGTGCCGTAGGGTGACCCCGGCTACGCCGGCACGAGGGCAGGCGCCGGGATGCTGCCGGCGCTGGAGTTGTTCCAGTCGTCGAAGGTCTGCAGGTAGATGGTGGAGCGCACCACCCAGACGAAGTAGAGGGCGGCGGGCACGGCCAGCCAGTCGATGATGAGGCCGTGGGTGTCCACGGTGTAGGTGCCGGCGGCGGCGTAGAGGACGAAGGCGATGTGCATGAGACCGCAGGTGGGGAACACGAAGGTCAGGGACAGGCCTGACAGCGACCATCCGCCGATCAGAGGCCGGTTCCGGAGCTGGGTCCGCGCCAGGTAGTAGCCGACGAGGAAGTACACGGCGAGCAGGAGGACGTTCGGCGTCATCTTCGGGGTGAAGTCGGCGCCGCCGGCCACCACCGCGCCGGCCGCCCCGACCAGGGCGACGAGGTAGACCACGCTCAGCGCCGGCAGGGCGGAGATCCACCGGGGCGTCCCGGGGATGAAGCGATCGCCCCGGCCGCCGGCCAGCGCCTCCACCCGCAGCAGGAACCAGGTCACGCCGGCGGGGAGCCCGACGACGACGGCGATGAGGTCGAGGGCGCCGCCGTCGCGGCCGGCGACGGCGATGTGCAGGCCGTGCTCGAAATGGTGGGGCCCGCAGGTGAAGGCCATGGCGATCCACGCCAGCCCGAAGTGGGAGAACCCGCGCTTCTCCCAGCCCCGGCGCAGGTCGATGATCGTCATCACGCCGTAGCTCAGGTACACCATGCCGAGCAGCAGGTTCACGCCGGCGACCGCTGCCCTCATGTTTCGATCCTCATGGGCACTCCGATCTGGCGCATGAACTCTCGGATCACCGATGGCTCCTTGTCCGGTGTGGCCCCGCGGTCGGGGGCCTCGGCGAACGCCCGCCGCAGGCGCACGGTGAAGGTCGTGCCGGCCCCGAGCGCACTCGACACCGCGATGTCACCGTGCATGGCCTCGACCAGCGAGCGGACGATGTACAGACCGATCCCCGTCCCGCCGAAGCGGCGGACGTCGGTGGACTCGGCCTGCCAGAACTTGTCGAAGCAGCGCGCCGCCTGCTCGGCGTCCATGCCGACGCCGGCATCGGTGACCGTCAGGAGGACATCGTCACCGGCGGCGTGGATCTCCACCTCGACCGGCTGGCCGCCGGGGGAGTACTTGATGGCGTTGTCGAGCAGGTGGTCGACCACCGTGATGCAGGCCTGGGCGTCGGCCTGCACGGCGGCGAGGTCGCCGGGCACCTTGACGGTGATCGTGCGGTCGGTGGCCGCGGCCAGCGCCTCGGCCCGCTCCCACAGGAGCGGCGCCATGTCCGTGGGAGCCAGCGTGAGGTCGACGCGCCCCGCCTCGATCCGGCTGGACAGCAGGAGGCGGTCGATGATCTTGGTCAGCTCCACACTGCGGCGCTCGATGGCGGCCAGGGCCCGCTCGCGCATCACGGGGTCGCTGTCCGGGTCGCTGCGCAGGGTGGAGGCGAACCCGCTGATCACCGTCAGCGGCGTCCGGAGCTCGTGTGAGGCCGTGGCCAGGAAGAGGGTCTTGGCCTCGTCGGCCTGCTTGACCTTGGTGATGTCCCGCAACGAGTGGACCACCTCGATCGACCCGTCGGCGCCGCCGACGGCCACCGCGTTGGCCAGCAGCGGCTGGCGGCGACCGTCCGGGCCGGCCCGCCACACCTCCCGGCCGAGGGCCGGGTCCCCGGTGACCCCGCCGGCCAGGAGCGCGCAGCCGTGGGAGCAGTCCAGGGCCCGCTCGCCCGCCCGCAGCGCCAGCACCTCCGAACAGTGCTTTCCGACCAGGTCGTCCTCCGAGCGCCCAAGCAGGCGGGCGACCGCCGGGTTGCACTGCACGACTGCGCTGGCCGCGTCGGTCACCAGCACGCCGTCGGCGATGTGGGCGAGGATGGCGTCTGACCGGCCCTCCAACCGGTTCGATCGGGCGACCTCCCGGCGCTGCATGTTGGCGGTGCGGTCGAGGAGCAGCACGACCGCCACCAGCACGCCGCCGAACAGGGCGGCCGAGGGGCTCTCGACCTTGGCGGTAGGCGTCACGTACTGGGCGGTCACCGTGAGGGTCAGGGCACCGGCGGCGAGCAGGGCGGCGAAGCCCCGGCCCGAGGTGTAGGCGGCGAAGGCGACGACGGCCACGTAGCCGGGAAGGGCGGCGTGGGCCACTCCCGGGGCCAGCATCTGCACGGCGAAGAGCACCAGCACGTCGCCGATCGGGCCCCCGAGCAGGCTCACCCGGCTGGTGGCGCTGTCGGCGGCCAGCAGGACGATGCTGGCCCAGGGGACCCACAGGAGCCCGATGACCAGGAAGAGCCACTCCGGCCCGCCCGACATTTCGGGAAGGAAGGAGCCGGTGGCCGCCACCCCGATGGCGACGGCGACGCGGATGCGAGCCACGACCCGCACGGCGGGTGCGTCGGGCTCGTTTCGCGCTGGCCGCCCCGCGGCCGAACCTGCGCTGGTCATGCCGGTGACGCGAGCGAGGTTCACTTCCGGCCACTATCCCGCCGCCGGCCCCATCGGGGGTCTACCTGCGCCCAACGCACGCCCAACTCTGGGGGCCGATGTGCAACCGGGCCACGGGACGCGGTGTTCTTACGTGGTGACCGACGACCTGGCCGTGCGCCTGCGCCACGACGTGGAGGAGGCGTTCCCCGACGTGGTGGCCACCCACCAGCACGCCGTGTTCACCACTGCGCTGCGGATCTCGGGCTGTCATGAGGACGCGGCCGACATCGCCGCCGAGGCGTTCCTGCGGGCCTACACCGCGCTCCGCACCTACCCGCCCGAGCGCCTCGGCCAGTTGCAGCTACGGCCGTGGCTGCTGACCATCGTGCTCAACCTCCTGCGCAACCAGGCCCGGGCCGCCGGCCGCCGGCCGGCGCAGGTCGGCCTGGAGGCGTGGGCCCCGGTGCCCGACGGCCGGGAGAGCCCGGAGGACCACGCGCAGCGCCACGACGCGCAGTCGCGGCTCGGTGCGATGCTGACCGAGCTGCCCGGCGCCCAGCGCACCGCGGTGGTGCTCCGCCACGTCGTCGGCCTGCCGTATGCCGAGATGGCCGTGGTCATGGGCTGCCCGGAGGGCACGGCCAAGTCCCATGTCGCCCGCGGCCTGCAGCGCCTGCGCACCATGATCCCCGAGGAGGCCCGATGACCACCCTTCCTTCCGACGACGCCGTGCTGGCCGGCCAGCTGGCGGCGCTGGCCGCGCCGGCGCCGGCCTCGTTCGCCGACTCGATCTTCGCCCGATGGGTCGAGGTGGACGGCCCCGTGGGCTCCCTGTACGTCGCCTTCACCGATCGCGGCATCAGCTACGTGTGCCCCACGGCATGGATGGACGGCGATCGCGACCGGTTCGTCGACTACTACCGGGGGCGCTTCGGCCGGCCGCTGCGGCCGGCGCCCAAGGCGCCGGCGGGCCTGGCCGGCGCCCTGGCCGCCGGCAGGGGCGCCGGGCTGGACTACGACCTGCGCAGCGTGGGGGAGTTCGACCGCAAGGTGCTGGCCAAGACCCTGGAAATCCCCCCGGGTGAGGTGCGCCCCTACGCCTGGATCGCCCGGGAGATCGGCCATCCCGCCGCGGTGCGGGCCGCGGGATCGGCGCTGGGCCGCAACCCGGTGCCGGTCCTCATCCCGTGCCACCGGGTGGTGCGCAGCGACGGGGCGACGGGGAACTACGGCTTCGGGCCGGCGCTCAAGGTAGATCTCCTCCATTTCGAGCAGGTCAACCTCGACGAGGTACGCGCCCTGGGCCGGCGGGGGGTGCACTACGTCGCCAGCGACACCACCGGTGTCTTCTGCCACCCGAGCTGCCACCATGCCCGCCGGATCACGCCGGGCCACCGCGTCGAGCTGGCCACCGCAAAGGCGGCGATCGACGGCGGGTTCCGGCCGTGCCGGCACTGCCGGCCGGCGTGAAATGCGGGGCTAGTGGGCCATTTCGTAAGTCCGGTGGATGTATCGCCGAGAGCCGGCGAGACGCTACTGGGACTTGCGAAATGGTCGACTAGGCCTGGGTCTGGTCGTCGGCCGGCGCCCGCACGTCGAGCCCCGCCTCGGTCAAGCGGTCCTCCAACCGCAGCCGGTCGGCTTCGCTCAGCAGGAACTGCTCCCGGCGCTGGGTGGGCGGCGCCTCCACCTGCAACATGGACGCGGCCTTGAGGAGCCGCCGGTCGTAGCGGTCGACGTCGGCGGCCAGCTCCTCCTCCTTGGTGGGCCAGGAGTGCTGGTTCGCCGTCTGGTTGTCGATGCGCGTGCGCAGGGTGCGCAGCTGCGTGGCGACGCTTTCGATGGACATGGTGTTACCTCCGGCGCAGAATCGAGCCGCTGGCGCAACGCACGCACTGCGTCGCCTCCGGCACGGCCTCGAGTCGGGCCACTGGGATCGGACGGCGGCATGAACGGCACCCGCCGTAGGTGCCGGCGTCGAGGCGGCGGGCGGCGGCGTCGATGTCATCGAGCCGGCGCCGGGCCAGGGCCTGGAGAGAGAGAAGGCGGTCACGCTCGACACTCGTCGAGTCCGCCTCCGCGAAGCCCTCATCGTCGCCCAGGTCGGGCGTCTCGCCGGCTTCGGCCAGCTCGTCGGCGGCCGCGGCAAGGCGGTCGACCTGTTCACGGTACGACCGGCGGCGGGCGTTCAGCTCGCCGCGTTGGCGGAGGAGGAAGTCGTCGTCGACGTAGGTGCTGACGGACGCGGTGGTGGAGCTCATAGTGGGGGGGTCTGCCTTCGCCTCTCGCTGCTTTCGGGCGCCTACCTGCTCAGGCACTCCCGCAGACGTGTTGCACCGACAGTCTTCCCAATGGCGGCGACTTGGACACGTCAGAGTTGGCCGCGAGCGATGTGGACCGCCTGCCAGCAGTACCAGGCCGCCGCCGACCGGATGGGACGGAGGGGGTCGCCGAGCAGCTCCAGCTCTTTGGGGGTGGGTTGGATCTCGAGGCCGTGGGCCAGGCGCCACCCCTCCCGTACGCCGAGATCGCCGGTGGGCCATACGTCGGGCCGGCGCAGCTCGAAGAGCAGGAACATCTCGGCTGTCCAGCGCCCGATCCCGCGCACCGCGCTCAGCCGGGCCACGATCTCGCCGTCGGGCAGGCGGGGCAGCTTGGCCAGGGCCAGCTCCCCGCCGGCGGCGTGGGCCGCCAGGTCCCGTATCGACGCCGTCTTGGCCGCCGACAGGCCGGCGCCCCGCATGGCCTCCTCGGGCAGGGCCAGGACGGCCTCGGGGGTCAGCGGGCCCGGGACGAGGGCGCGGAAGCGGCCGTGGATCGCCGCCGCCGCCTTGCCGGCCAGCTGCTGGTAGACGATGGCCCGGGCCAGGGCGCCGAAGTGCCCGTCGGGGTCCTTGGTCCGCATCCTCGGCGGCCCAGCCCGTTCGATGACCGGGACGAAGGCAGGGTCGCGGGTCGCCAGCTCCGTGGCCGCCGCGCTCCAGCTCAGTCTGGCCATGGGAGCCATCCTCGCCCGTGGAGCGCGTCGAGGAAGCGCCGGTAGCTCTCCTCCAGCCGGTCGCGCTCCTCGGCGACGGGCTCCACCTCGGCGCCGGCGTGGTCGACCATGGCATCGGTCGCCGCCGCCAGGGAGTCATGGAGGGTGCCGGCGGCGGCGAGGACGCAGGCGCCGAAGGCGGTGTCGGCCGACGCCGGCCGGGTGATGGGCACGCCCAGGACCGTCGCCCGGATGGCGGTCCACACGTCGCTGCGGCTGCCGGCGCCGGCGCTGCGGAGCGGGCCCTGCCGCGATGCGCCGAGCCGGCCCAGGCGCTCGTAGCCGAGGCGCTCGACGAAGGCCACCCCTTCGAGCAAAGCCCGGTACTCCTCGACCCGGTGGGCGGCCGGCGCCGTCCACAGCTCCTCGGCGTCCCTGGCGACGAACGGGAAGCGCTCTCCGGTGCCGGCCAGCGGGTAGCAGACGACGCCGGCCGGGCCGTGGCCGCCGGCCTGCCGGTCGAGCGCGGCCAGGCCCTCCTTCGCGAAGCGCGCCGCCAGCGAGCCCCCTCCGGTGTTCGACGCCCCGCCCGGCAGCCACCACCCGTCCGGGTGGCGGTGGCTGTAGACGCCCGACGCAGGGTCGTCGATGCGGTCCTCGCTGGCGCCCTTCACCGCCAGGGTGGTGCCGACCACGCTCACGAACCGCCCGGGACGGTCGGCGCCGGCGGCGATCTGGGCCGCGCAGGCGTCGGTCATGCCCAGACGGACCTGGCAGCCTCGAGGCAGCCCGGTGGCGGCGGCCGCCTCGTGGCCGACGGCGCCGGCGGCCGACGTGGGAGGCAGCACCTCCGGGCGCAGCGGGGCCGCGGCCCCGGCCTCGCACCACCGGCCGGCGCCGGGGTCGTAGCCGGTTTTGAGGGCGTGGCTCCAGTCGGTCGGCGGGGACGTGCCGGTGAGGCGGGCGACCACGAGGTCGGAGGCGTGCCAGGCGTGGACCGCGTCGCCGGCGGCGCCCTCCAGCAGCTTGTCCCACCGCTCGGGGGCCGGCGCCCGGCTGTCGTCGTAGAGCAGCGCCGGCCCCACCGGCTCACCGTGGCGGTCGGCCAGCACGACCGTCCCCGAGGTCGCCGACACGGCGACGGCGACCACCTGGCCGTCAATGCCGGCCAGCGCCCGGCCCAGGGCACGGGTCACCGCCGGCCACCAGGAGCCGGCGTCCTGCTTGGACACACCCGGCGCCGGCCGGTGCGGTGCGGCCAGGGGCGCGGCGGCCCGCGCCAGCACCCGGCCGTCGCCGGCGGCGACCGCGACTCGCACCTCCGCAGTGGCGATATCAACGCCGGCGACGAGCGGGGAAGGGGCCATGGCCGCCGGCCAGCCTACGATTGGCGGCCATGTCCCCCGAGCCTGACGCGTCCCAAGAGCCGGAGTCGATCTCCGGGTTCAAGGCCCTCGTGGCCCAGATCGTCGACCCATCCCTGCCGGCCACCGGCCGCATCGCCGCCACCAACGCGGCTCGGAGCTTCCTCGAGGCCATCACCCGGAACCTGGTGGCCGACGCCCGCAAAGAGGGCACCTCGTGGCTGGAGATCGCCGACCTGTTCGTGACCAGCGAGCGCAACGTGAAGGCCCGCTTCGGCGACATCCGCGACTACGGGGACGACGACGGCTGAGGTGACCGACGACAAGCGCGAGCGGCTGACCGAGCGCCTGCGTGACCTGCGCCGGCGGCTCGACCAGCCGCCCGCCGACCCCGACGTGTGGGAGCTGGACCTCTACAGCTACGACGAGTCGCTGGTCGTCGCCGCCGACCTGCTCGACGTCGAGGTCCCCAAGGGGGCTCGCGACGAGATGAGCGCCGAGCAGCGCCAGGTCATCGAGGAGCGCCTGGCCGCCGCCGGCCTCGACGTCCGCGGGTAGTTTCGCCCTCGCAGCCAGACGCTGCTCGGCGAGTTGATCGCGCTCGGTCGGCCGGCGGAGCCGCGCTCTCCCTCGCCGTTTCTTGTCGGCCGGCAGCCGTGGGGCCGCCTGGCGGCGGCACGAGCGGCCGCCGACGCCCACTTGGCTCAAACCGTCCGAGCGCGGAAGCCGTCGAGCGGAGTTATCGGCGCTCGACCTGTTGCAGGGGCGAGGGGACGATCTCGCTGGTGGTGAGGAGGGCCTTGCCGTCCAGGCGGTAGGCGATGGCCTCGCCCTGCAGCCGGGGCCCGAGGGCGACCGGCGCCGGCGGCTGTGCCCACACGTCGTCGAACACGCCGCCGGCCGGCACCTCCAGCTCGTAGCCCTCGGCGTAGGTCGACACCGCCACCCGTCGCCCGTCGGGGGAGATGTCGGCGCCGGTGATCTGCTCGAGCCCCCGGTTGCCGGAACCGAGCCGGATGGTGCCGACCTGGGTCATCGTGGTGACCCTCGAGGCGTCGAGAGGCGCGGCCGCCTTGTACACCTTGGCGGACTGGGCGTCCTTGGACACCACGTACACGTCGCCCGTCGTGGGGTGGACGGCCAGCGCCTCGGCGTTGTGGGGCCCGTCGGGAAAGCGGAGCCTGATGGCCTCGGCCGGCGCCGAGGCCGCCGGCGCCGCCTTGGTGGTCACCGGGCCGGCGCCGGCCACCGCCGGCTCGGGGATCCGGTAGACGATGATCTGCGAGCGCTGGTCCAGGTTGTCGCCGATGTCGCCCAGGTACAGGTACGGCTCACCGGGGCGAGGCCCGGGGCCGGCGGCCATGTCCTCCCAGTCCCAGGCCTCGGCGCCGGTCACCCGCCAGACGCCGCACGGGGCAGCCTTCAGGTCGAGGCAGTAGACGAGGGGCTCGTCGCCGGAGTCGTTGTGGGTCCACAGCAGTCCCGGGTTGCGCCGGGAGGCGGCCAGCCCGCTGCTCTCGCCGATGTCTGGGTCGGTGATCGTGCCGAGCAAGGTGGACGGCAGGTAGCCGCCGGTGGCCCGGCTGGTGCCGGCGCTGCCGCCCGTCGACGCCGGCGGCTCCGCCACCGGGTCGTCGCCGTCCGAGCCGCCACTGCAACCGGTGGCCAGCACCACCGCGCACAGGACCGCCGCCCACCGGCGGCCCACTACTTGTTCTTTGTGAACCCGTGCTGCTGGAGCCACTCCCGGGCCAGCACCTCAGGGTCGGTCTTGTCGACACTGGCCCGCCGGTTGAGCTCGATGAGGTCGTCCGTCGTCAGCGCGGCGGAGACCTTGTCGAGGGTGGTGCGGATTCTGTCGTCGAGGATGTCCTTCCTGATGGCGGGGATGAGGTTGTCGACGGTCTGCAGCTTCCTGTCGTCCTCGAGGACCACCAGGTTGTTGTGGGCCACGGCCCCGTCGCTGGAGAACACGAGGCCGATGTCGATGTCGCCCTTGGTCAGGGCGTCGATGGTCTTGGGGCCGCCGGAGTCGAGGACCCGGAAGGTCTTGAACCTGTGCCCGTAGGTCTTCTCCAGGCCGGGCTGGCAGAAGGGCCGAGTCGGGCACTCGGGGCCCGCCCCCAGCGTGAGGTTGGACGCGGTCTGGGGGCTGATGTCGGACAGCTTCTTGAGCCGCAGGCGGTCGGCGGTGGCCCTGGTCACCGCGAAGGCGTTCTGGTCGGCGGCCAGCGACGGCTCTAGGGCGGTGATCCCCAGCGGGTCGAGCCGGGCCCGGAGCTTGGAGACGCTCTCGTCCAGGTTGCCGCTGGCCTCGCCGGCGTTCTTGTTGACGAACTCGAGCAGGGTGCCCACGTACTCCGGCACCAGGTCGACCCCGTTGTCGGCACCGCCCTTCTGCAGCGCCGGCATGTAGATCTCCCGCTGGCCGAGGCCCTTGCGGACGACGACCTGGTAGCCCTCGTTCTGGAGGGCGCCGGCGTACATGTTGGCCACGATGGCGCTCTCGGCGAACGGCGCCGAGCCGATGACCACCGTCTTGTTCCGGTTGGCGGTGCTGTCGCCGTCGCTGCAGGCTGCGGTCACCAGCGCTCCCATGCAGACGGCGACGAGCGCCCGGGTGCGGACCGATGTCAGGAGCATGTTGTCCCCCTCGACGAGCCGCTCATGCGGCCTTCAGTGCTTCATCCACGGGCCGGTGCTCGGCGCGCAGCCCTTCGGACACCACCATGCGTTGCACGCGACCGAGGCCCAGCTCGGTCACGAGGGCCAGCAGGCCGACGAGCAGGGCACCGGCCACGATCTGTGCGTTGTCCCGCTGGCCGAAGCCATCGACGATGAACCGTCCGAGCCCACCCCACGCGGTCACTGCCGCGAGGGTAGCCGTGGCCACCACCTGAACGGCGGCAGTCCGCACGCCGGCCATGACCAGGGGCAGGGCGATGGGCAGCTCCACCCGCCACAGCAGCTCGCCGCCGGTCATGCCCATTCCCCGGGCCGCCTCCACCACGTCGTGGTCCACGCCCCGCATGCCCACGTAGGCGTTGGTCACCAGCGGCGGCACGGCCAGGGCGATGAGGGCCACGAGCGCCGGCCGGGCCCCGAACCCGGGCCAGCCGCTGAGCCCGATGGCCTGCTGGACCAAAGCCAGGATGGCCAGCGACGGGATGGCCCGGCCGACGTTCGACATGTTGATGGCCAGCGCCCCGCCCCGGCCCCGGTGGCCCAGCCAGATGCCGAGGGGCAGGCCGATGAGCAGGGCCACGCCCAGGGCGCCGGCCGACATGAGGGCGTGCTCGGTGAGGCGGTGGGGCACGCCGAAGTCGCCCCGCCAGTGCTCGGCGGTGGTGAACCACTCGACGACGTCGGCGGCCAGGCTCATGGGCGGCGGGCGGCCCAGGGGGCCAGGAGGCGGGCGGCGCCGGCCAGGGTCACGTCGGCCACCACGGCGAGGGCGATCGACAGGACCGCGCCCACGACCAGGGGCGTGCGGAAGTCCCGGTTGATGCCGTCGATGATGAAGGCGCCGAGGCCGCCCTGGCCGATGAGGCCGGTGACGGTGACCAGGCCGATGGTGGTGACGGTGGCGATGCGGATGCCGGCGACGATGACCGGGAGGGCCAGCGGCAGCTCGACCCTCAGCAGCTGGGTGCGGGGCCGGAACCCCATGCCCCGGGCCGCCTCCCGGACGTCTTCGGGCACGCCGTCGAGGCCGGCGACGATGTTCCGCACCAGGATCAGCAGGGTGTAGCCGACCAGGCCGATCTCGGCCGTCGTCCTCGACAGCCCGGTGAAGGGGACGAGCAGGGCGAACAGGGCCAATGACGGGATCGTGAACAGCACGCCGGTGAGGCCGAGGATGGGGCCGGCGCTGCGCCGCCACCTCCGTGCCGCCAGCCCCAGGGGGAAGGAGATGAGCAGGCCGAGGGCGACGGCGATGACCGTCAGCTCCACGTGCTGGCGGGTGGCGGCGAGGATGTCGTCGCCGTGATCCCGTACCCAGTCCCATCGCACCCAGGGGTCAGGCACTGCCGGGCAGACTACCTACCTTGATCCGGCTGGAGTCGCTCACCAAGCGCTGGGACAACGGCCAGGTGGCCGTGGACGCCCTCGACATGGAGGTCCCCGAGGGCGAGGTCACCGTGCTGGTGGGGCCTTCGGGCTGCGGGAAGACCACCACGCTGAAGATGATCAACCGGCTCATCGAGCCGTCCGGCGGGCGCATCTTCCTGGCCGGCGACGACGTCACGGGCGCCGACCCTGTGGAGCTGCGCCGGCGCATCGGCTACGTGATCCAACACGTGGGGCTGTTCCCTCACCTGAACGTGGCCGACAACGTGGCCACCGTCCCCCGCCTGCTCAAGTGGGACAAAGAGCGGATCCGCCGGCGGGTCGACGAGCTGCTGGAGCTGGTGGGCCTCGACCCCGCGCAGTTCCGGAAGCGGTACCCCCACCAGCTCTCCGGCGGCCAGCGCCAGCGCGTCGGGGTGGCCCGGGCGCTGGGGGTCGACCCGCCGGTGCTGCTGATGGACGAGCCGTTCGGGGCCATCGACCCCATCACCCGGGACCGGCTGCAGGGCGAGTTCCTCCGCCTCCAGGCTGAGGTGGGCAAGACGGTGGTGTTCGTCACCCATGACATCGACGAGGCCGTCCGGTTGGGGGACCGCATCGCCGTGCTGCGGGAGGGTGGGGTGCTGGAGCAGTACGCGTCGCCGGCCGAGGTGCTGGGGCGGCCGGCGTCGCCGTTCGTCGCCGGCTTCGTCGGCGCCGACCGGGGGCTGAAGCGGCTGTCGGTCATCCCCATCGACCTGGAGTCGCTGGAGACACCGGTCACGGTGGCGCCGGGCATGCCGGCGCCGGCCGCCGGAGGGGCGTGGGCCGCGGCGGTGGACGGCGACGGCCGGCTGCTGGGCGCGGTGGCGCCGGGCGACGACCGCATATCGCCGGCGGTGACGGTCGGGGCCGGCGCCAGCCTCAAGGACGTGACCAGCGCGCTGCTCCTGTCGGAATCGGGCTGGGTGGCGGTGGTGGAGGGCGACCGGCTGCTCGGCGTGCTGACGCCCGAGTCGGTCTATGCGGCTGCCCGCCGGGCTGCTCCTCCCGCTCAGTAGCGCCGCTCGGGCGCTACCCTCCGAAGCTATGGCTGACCTACAGGCCCAGATCGAAGAGCTCTGGGAGCGCCGCACCGACCTCACCCCCGCCGACCTCGACGCCCTGGCCGTGGTGCGGGAGGCGGTGGCGCTGCTGGACTGCGGCGAGGCCCGGGTCGCCGAGGTCGACGCCGGCACCGGCGACGTGATCGTCCACATGTGGCTCAAGCAGGCGATCCTGCTGCTGTTCCGGCTCTCCGAGCTGGAGACCATGGAGCTCGGCCCCTTCGAGTTCGCCGACCGCATCCCGCTCAAGCGTGGGTGGGCCGAGGCCGGCGTGCGGGTGGTGCCGGGGGCGTCGGCCCGCTGGGGGTCGTTCATCGACCGCGGCGCCGTCCTCATGCCCAGCTACGTGAACATCGGTGCCCGGGTGGGCGCCGGCACCATGGTCGACACATGGGCCACGGTCGGATCCTGCGCCCAGGTCGGGTCCAACGTCCACCTGTCGGGGGGCGTCGGCATCGGCGGTGTGCTGGAGCCGCCCCAGGCCGCCCCGGTGATGATCGGCGACGACTGCCTGATCGGCAGTCGCTGCATGGTGACCGAGGGCGCCCGGGTCGGCCAGGGGTCGGTGCTCGGCGCCGGCCTGATCCTGTCGCGGTCCATCCCGGTCATCGATGCCGAGACCGGCGAGGAGCTGGGCCGGGGCGAGGTGCCGCCCTGGAGCGTGGCCGTGACCGCCACCCGGCGCCGGGAGTACCCCGGTGGGGAATTCGGGCTGCCGTGCGCCCTGGTAATCCGCCGCCTGGAGGAGGGCGCCCGCCACGACAAGGGCCAGCTCGAGACGCTGCTGCGCCAGCACGGCGCCTCCGGCGCGTAGCGGCCCGCGGCTCGACCGAGCGGGTAGAGGTGGCCGACCTCCTCAAGCTGACCGCCGACCTGGTCGATATTCCCTCGGTGAGCCACCACGAGGGGGCGGTGACCGACCATCTGCAGGCCGTGCTGGAGCCCGTCCCGTGGCTCTCGGTGACGCGCGTGGGCGAGAACCTGGTCGCCCGCACCTCGCTGGGCCGGCCGTCCCGGCTGATCCTCGCCGGCCACACCGACACGGTGCCCCCCAACGGCAACGAGCGGGCCCGCATCGACGGCGACGTGCTGTGGGGCCTCGGCTCCTGCGACATGAAGGGCGGCGTGGCCGTGCTGGCCGAGCTGGCGACCAGCGTCGCCGAGCCCGCGGTCGACACCACCTACGTCTTCTACGAGTGCGAGGAGGTCGACTCGGCGTTCAACGGCATCGAGCGGCTGTTCCGGGAGCGGCCTGACCTGCTGCAAGGCGACGCCGCCCTGCTGGCCGAGCCCACGTCGGCGCGGATCGAGGCCGGCTGCCAGGGGACGATGCGGGTCGAGGTGACGATGACCGGCGAGCGGGCCCACACCGCCCGGGCGTGGCTGGGGCGCAACGCCATCCACCGGCTGGCGCCGCTGCTGGCGGCTGTCTCGGCCTACGAGGGCCGCCAGGTGACGATCGACGGCTGCCACTTCCGGGAGGGCTTGCAGGTGGTCCGCATCGGCGGGGGCGTGGCCAACAACGTCGTACCGGACCGGGCGACGGTGACCCTGAACCACCGGTTCGCCCCCGACCGGTCCCCGGCGGAGGCCGAGGCCCACGTGCGGTCGGTGGTCGGTGAGGTGGACAGCTTCGAGGTGACCGACATGGCCGTGGCCGCGCCGCCGTCGTTGGGGCACCCGCTGCTCCAGGCCGTGCTGGCCGCCAGCGGCGGGGTGGCCTATGGAAAGCTGGGGTGGACCGACGTGGCCCGCTTCGCGTCGCGTGGCGTGCCGGCCACCAACTTCGGGCCCGGCGACCCGAACCTTGCCCACAGTGCTGGGGAGCAGGTGACCCGTTCGGACCTGGAGACGGTCTACGGCGTCCTGCGGACGGTCCTCGAGCGGGGGTGAGCGCGATGCGACGGGCGCTCGCCGTCGCCGTGTCAGTCGTGGCTCTCGTGGGGGGCATGGCCGGGACGGCATCGGCAACAAACGACACCTACTTCTCCCGCCAATGGGCCCTGACCCAGATCGGCGCCCCGGCGGCATGGGCGCGCTCGACCGGCGGCGGGGTGACGATCGGCATCGTGGACACGGGTGTCGACGCCGCCCACCCCGACCTCGCCGGCAAGGTGGTGGCCATGGCCGACTGCGTCGGCAAGCCATGCACGCCCGGCGCGGCCCCGGATACCCACGGGCACGGGACGATCGTCAGCGGGATCGCCGCCGCGGTGACCAACAACGGCAAGGGCGTGGCCGGCACGGCCCCCGACGCCCGCCTGGCCGTGGCCAAGGTGCTCAACGCCGCCGGTGAGGGCCGGGTGGAGGACATCAACAACGGCATCCGGTGGGTGGTCGACAACGGTGCCAGGGTGGTCAACCTCAGCCTGGGCGACCCCGACTTCCTGGCCGCCAGCGCCCTGGGGACGCCCCTGCGCAGCGGCATCGAGTACGCCTGGAGCAAGGGCGCCGTCCCGGTGCTGGCGTCGGGCAACTACGCCAACGGCGTCGGCGATTTCGGCAGCGAGAACTACGGCAACCTCAACGCCCTGGTGGTGGGGGCCACCGACCGCGCCGGCAACGTGCCGTCGTACTCCAGCCCCATCGGCAACGCCAAGTGGGGCCTGGTCGCCCCCGGCGGCGCCGGCTCCGGCGGCGCCGACAGCAACGTGATCTCCACCTTCATGACGTCGGCGGGCGGCACGGGCTACGCCTCGGCCGCCGGCACGTCGATGGCCGCCCCCCACGTGGCCGGCGCCGTCGCCCTGCTGCTGGCCCAGGGCCAGAGCCCGGCCGCCGCCGTCAGCCGCATCCTGGGCAGCGCCGACAAGGTCTCGTGCGGGCGGGGCTGCCAGGGCCGCCTGAACATGGCCGCCGCCGTGGGCGCCGACCCGGTTCCGCCCACCACGGCGGCGCCGGCGACGACGAGGGCCACCAGCGCCCCCCGCACCACCGTGCCCCGGCCGACGACCACCAAGCCGCCGGAGACGACGGTCCCTCCCACGTCTTCCACCACGACCACGACCACGCCGCCGGCGTCGAGGGAAGCCCAAGCCGCCGAGCAACCCGAGGTCGCGCTCCCCGAGGCGGTTCGCGTGCCTGTCGGGAACCCGTCCCGGAGGGGGCCGGCCGGCGTCGCCGCCGGCATGCTCGTGCTGGTGATGGGCTCCGCCGTCGCCGCCACCTGGGCGCGGCGGCTCAGAGCCTGAGGTAGCTCAGAGGCGCCTGACCACGGTGACGACCTTGCCGTAGATCGTCACGTCGCCGGCGTCGAACTCCATCGGCTGGAGGCGGGCGTTGGCCGGGAGCAGGACGACCTTGTTGCCCTTGCGGGTGAAGGTCTTGACCGTGCCCTCCTCACCGGGGATGCCGGCCACGACCACGTCGCCCTTGCGCACGTCGGAGTCCTGGCGCACGACGACGAAGTCACCGTCGAGGATGCCGGCGTCGATCATGGAGTCACCCCGCACCCGCACCATGAAGACCGGCCCGTCGCCGGTGAAGTCGGCGGGCAGCGGCAGCAGTTCCTCCACGTTCTCTTGCGCCAGCACGTCGGTGCCGGCGGCGACATCACCCAAGAGGGGCACATGGCGGGCGGGCCGGCGCTCGCCGGATGCGCCCGAGCCCGGGTCGTACCGGACCTCGATGGCCCGGGGCTTGGTGGGGTCGCGGCGGAGGTAGCCCAGGCGCTGGAGGGTGGCCAGGTGGGCATGCACGGTGGATGTGGAGGTCAGGCCGACGGCCTCACCGATCTCGCGCACGGAGGGCGGATAGCCCCGATCACGGGTCTCCGATTCGATGAAGTTGAGGATTCCTCGCTGGCGTTCGGTCAGGTTGGAGGTCACGGAGAACACGATAGGACGGAAGGCGTCGGGATGCAAACATATGTTCGAGATTTCTCTTGACCTCGAACGGGCGTTCGTGACACGCTGGGTTGCGTACCCGAACGGACGTTCCCAAGGAGGACTCGATGGTTGCGGTGGCCCACGCTTCGCCGGCGGAGATGCAGCGCCTGGTCGTGGTGCGCACTCGGCCCACGGCCGCCCCCGCGCCGGCGCGGGCCCGCCGGCCGGCCGCTGCCGTCTACCGCCGGCGCCAGGCGGTCGCCGTGGTGCTGGCGGTAAGTGTCGTCGCCACCCTCGTTCTCGCCGTCGGCGGGCTCCTGGCGTCGTTCGGAGGCGGTCCCCTCACCGCCTCCCAACGTCCAGGAGCGCCGGCGGCGGTCTACGTCGTCCAGCCGGGCGACACGTTCTGGGAGATCGCCCGCCGGCTCGACCCCACCGGTGATCCCCGCCCCCTCGTCGCCCGCCTGGTGGCGGCTCACGGCAGCCCTGTGCTGGTCCCGGGCCAGCGCCTGGCGCTGCCCGCCGCCTGACGCCGCCTTACCGCACCCGCCGGCGGGAGCCCTTCTTGAGCTCCGACACCACCGAGTGGAGGGTAATGCCGGTGCCCAGCCCGATCAGGATCCAGATCAGCAGGTGGCCGGCCAGGAGCCCGATGCCGATGCCGAGCAAGAGCGGGCCGATCACCATCCGATCCTCCGTTCCGTCGCCGCCCAGCACACGCCGGCACGGTCGAGTCTGCGGCGGCCATTCTCCCATTGCGCCCGCCGCTGTGCAGGGGCAGGGGTACCGTCGATGTATGCGGTGCCCGGCTTGCGCCAGCCTCGAAGACAAGGTGGTCGACTCGCGCCAGGCCGACGATGGCCTGGCCATCCGGCGCCGGCGGGAGTGCCTGGGCTGCGGCCGGCGGTTCACCACCTTCGAGCGCATCGACGAGGTGGCCCTGGTGGTGGTGAAACGGGCGGGAGTCCGTGAGCCGTTCCGGAGGGGCAAGATCGTCGCCGGCGTGCGGGCGGCGGCCAAGAACCGTCCCGTGAGCGAGGCGCAGCTCGACGGGCTGGCCGGCGACGTCGAGGAGGCCCTCCGGCTCGAGGGGTCCGAGGTCAGCAGCGCCCGGGTGGGGGCCATCGTGCTCGAGCGGCTGCGGGCGCTCGACGAGGTGGCCTACCTGCGGTTCGCCAGCGTCTACAAGAGCTTCGAGGGCCCGGGTGACTTCGAGCGCGAGGTGCTGGCCCTGGCCCAGACCGAGCCTCCACAGCCTCCTCCACCGCCCGCCGGCTGACGTCCACAGGGTTCCTCCCCTAGCGGTCCACAGGGGGTCCTGCGTACGGTTCGCCTCGTCCGCGAAGTAGTCCTTGACTCGGTAGAATGACGGTGATGTAATTCCTTCCCCTAGGGGTCGAGCGGGCACCCACCACAACATCTTGTGGTGTCAGGTGCGACCGCCGCGCAACGGCGCGCGCCCTCTTCACTCTCGATTTCAGGAGGCAATGCCGTATGGCGATGGCGCCGGAGCAGACGGGGATCGGCATCCGCCGGCACTTCACCACCGAGGGGGTCCACCCCTACGACGAGGTGGTCTGGGAGCGGCGCGATGCCCGCATCACCAACTACCGCGACGGCGTGGTGGCCTTCGAGCAGCTCGGCGTCGAGTTCCCCGTCAGCTGGTCGCTCAACGCCGCCAACATCGTTGCCCAGAAGTACTTCCGGGGCACGCCCGGCTCCCCCGAGCGTGAGCAGTCCCTGCGCCAGGTCATCGACCGGGTGGCCGACACCATCACCGCCTGGGGCACCAAGGACGGCTACTTCGTCGACGACAACGAGGCCGAGGCCTTTCGGGCCGAGCTCAAGCACCTCGTCGTCCACCAGAAGGCGGCCTTCAACTCGCCGGTCTGGTTCAACATCGGCGTCAGGGGCGAGCCGCAGCAGGCGTCAGCGTGTTTCATCCTTGCCGTCGACGACACCATGAAGTCCATCCTCAACTGGTACGTCGAGGAAGGCACGATCTTCAAGGGCGGTTCCGGCTCCGGCATCAACCTCTCGAACATCCGGTCGTCGTACGAGTACCTGAAGGGAGGCGGCACCGCCTCCGGCCCGGTCAGTTTCATGCGGGGCGCCGACGCCTCCGCCGGCACTATTAAATCCGGCGGCAAGACCCGGCGCGCCGCCAAGATGGTCATCCTCAACGCCGACCACCCCGACATCGAGGACTTCATCTGGTGCAAGGCCATCGAGGAGCGCAAGGCCCGCGTCCTGCGCGACGCCGGCTTCGACATGGACCTCGACGGCAAGGACAGCCACTCCACCCAGTACCAGAACGCCAACAACTCGGTCCGGGTCACCGACGAGTTCATGCAGGCCGTCGTCGACGACGCCGACTGGCACCTGCGTGCCGTCACCAGCGGCGAGCCTGTCCGCACGGTCAAGGCCCGCCAGCTCTTCCGCCACATCGCCGAGGCCACCTGGGAGTGCGCCGACCCCGGCATGCAGTTCGACACCACCATCAACCGCTGGCACACGGCGGCCAATACCGGGCGCATCAACGGGTCCAACCCGTGCTGCTTCACCGGTGAAACGCTCGTCGACACGTCGGAGGGTCTGGTGCCCTTCGAGCTTCTGTGCAAGACGGCTGACGCGGGGCTGGACCTGCCCGAGGCCACCTCGTACGACCTGGATGCCGGCGAGACCGTGTCGCGGATGATCCGACGGGTCTGGGTGGCTGGCTACACCGACGATCTGGTCGAAGTGACCACGGAGCGCGGCATCTTCGTCCGATGCACGCCCGAGCACCGCTTCCTCACCGTTGAGGGCCTGTGGGTGGAGGCACAGCACCTCACAGCCGGCGATGGCCTCCGGTCAGTCGGCCAGCTGGAGGCCGAGCCCGACGTCGTCGTCGTCTCCGTCCAATCGGTTGCGCTGCCCGAGCCCGTCGCTGTCTATGACCTCGAGGTTGATGGCACCCACAACTTCGCAGTGTCCTGTGACACCAACCCGCTCGAGCACAGCGTCGTGGTGCACAACTCCGAGTACATGCACCTCGACAACTCGGCGTGCAACCTGGCCAGCCTCAACCTGCTCAAGTTCCTGAACGACGACGGAACGTTCGACGTCGACGGGTTCAAGGCCGCGGTCGAGGTGGTCTTCACCGCCCAGGAGATCCTCGTCGGCAACGCCGACTACCCCACGGAGAAGATCGGCGACAACGCCCGCCGCTTCCGTCAGCTCGGCCTCGGATACGCCAACCTCGGCGCCATGCTCATGGCCCTCGGCCTGGCGTATGACTCAGACGCCGGCCGCACCTGGGCCGCCGCCATCACCTCGCTCATGACTGGGCACGCCTACGCCACGTCGGCTCGCACTGCGGCCCGCATGGGCCCCTTCGCCGGCTACAGCGAGAACCGCGAGCCCATGAACCGGGTGCTTCGGATGCACAGGGACGAGTCGCGCACCATCGACGACAGCCTCGCCACTCGCGAGCTGGTCTCGGCCGCTCAGGAGGCATGGGACGACGCAGTCGAGTGGGCCGAGGACTGGGGCGTCCGCAACTCCCAGGCCAGCGTCCTGGCGCCCACGGGCTGCCTCGTCGGCGGATCGCTGGTCGCCACCGACCGAGGACTTGTGCGCCTGGCCAGCCTCGGAGACCCCGATGGCGCCCAGTGGCAGGACCTCGGCGTCGAGGTCGCCACCGACGAGGGACCTCGCACGGCCACGAAGTTCTACGTGAACGGCCTGCAGCCCGTGGTCAACGTGGACACGGCCCGGGGTTACCGCATCCAGGGCACCACTCAGCACCGGGTCAAGGTGGTCGACGAGGCCACCGGCGCCTGGGAGTGGAAGCGCTTCAGCGACATCGCCGCCGGCGACCTCGTCCCGCTTGCCCTGCACCAGCTCGTCGGCGAGCCGCAGACCGTTCCTCTGCCTTCGCTCCCCGAGGCGTACTGGACGGGCGAGCACCACGTCGAGGCGCCGAGCACGATGTCGGCCGAGCTGGCGGAGATCGTCGGCTACTTCATGGGCGACGGCTCGCTCCACTCCCGCGGTCTCCGGTTCTGCGTGGCCGAATTCGACTTCGACGTCGTCGAGCGACTGGAGCAGCTGGGCAAGGAGGTGTTCAACCTCGCGGCATCGGTGACGCCGAGGCAGGGCTACACCGAGGTCGCCTTCCAGTCGGTCCGCCTCACCCTCTGGTGGGAGGCATGCGGCTTCGCCAAGCAGCGCCCGACCGAGGCCCACCGCGGCAAGGGCTACGCCGCCCACATCCCCGACGCCGTCCTGCACAGCAACGACCCCGAGGTCTACCGGGCCTTCCTGCGTGGCCTGTACGAGGCCGACGGCACGGTGACCGCCGGCGTTCCCACCTTCTCGAGCACGTCCCTAACCTTCGCCTCCGACCTCCAGAGCGTCCTCCTCGCCCTGGGTTACCCCACCACCCGCAAGGTCGAGACGACCCGAACCGGGTGGGGCCAGGCTCCGATCGCCGTGCTGCGCCTGCTGAACTCCGTCTACGCCGGCCGCTGGTCGATGGAGATCGACTTCATGGGCGGGCGCAAGAGCGCTGGGGTGGCGCAGGGCGACGCCACCCAGGCCGGTCGCCTCGATTACATCCCCGTCACCCGGTCCATGGTCGACCGGCTGGCGCCGGCCAACGACCGGCTGCGCAAGGTGCTGCTCATGGAGATCTCCCGGGGCCGAGTGTCCCGTTCGATCGCCACCGAGCTGTTCGAGCGCACTGGCGACGCCGAGCTCGGCCACCTGCTGTCGTTCTTCTACGACCGGGTGACGTCGGCGGAGCTGGGCGACGAGGAGCTGACGTTCGACCTCTCGGTGCCCGACAACGTGACCTACGTCGCCAACGGCTTCATCAGCCACAACACCATCGGCCTGATGATGGATTGTGACACCACCGGCATCGAGCCCGACCTCGGGCTGTGCAAGACCAAGAAGCTGGTCGGCGGGGGCACGATGTCGATCGTCAACCAGACGGTGCCCCGGGCCCTGCGCCGGCTCGGGTACTCGCCCCGCCAGGTCGACGAGATCGTCGCCTACATCGACGAGCACAAGACCATCCTCGGCGCCCCCCACATCGCCTCCGAGCACCTCTCCGTGTTCGCCTGCTCCATGGGCGACAACGTCATCCACTACCTGGGCCACGTCCGCATGATGTCGGCGGTCCAGCCGTGGATAAGTGGGGCCATCTCCAAGACGATCAACATGCCGGAGTCGGCCACCGTCGAGGAGATGGAGCAGCTCCACATCGACGCCTGGCGCATGGGGCTCAAGGCCGTCGCCGTCTACCGCGACAACTGCAAGGTGGCTCAGCCGCTGTCGACCACCAAGAAGGACGGCGCCACCACCCCGGTCGTCCAGCCGATCATCGTCAAGCAGCCGGAGCGCCAGCGCCTGCCCCGCATGCGCAACTCCAAGACGTTCTCGTTCCGGGTGGCCGACTGCCACGGCTACGTCACCGTGGGCGAGTACGACGACGGGCGGCCGGGCGAGATCTTCCTGCGGGTGGCCAAGCAGGGCTCGACCCTCGCCGGCATCATGGACGCCTTCGCCATCTCGGTCAGCCACGGCCTGCAGTACGGCGTGCCCCTGAAGGCCTTCGTCGACATGTACACCAACATGCGCTTCGAGCCCGCCGGCATCACCGACGACGCCGAGATCCGCTTCGCCAGCTCGCTGGTCGACTACATCTTCCGCCGGCTGGCGGTGGAGTACCTCCCGGCCGAGGAGCGGGCCGAGCTCGGCATCCTCACCGTCGACGAGCGCATGCAGCCCACGCTGCCCGGCGTGGAGGAGCTCACCACGCCCACCAGCACGGGGTCCGAGGTCGTCCCCGACCCCGCCGCCCACCACGCGCCGGCGCCCCAGCTCGCCATGAGCCCGGCGGCCTCCGACGCCCCGTACTGCTACGTGTGCGGCGTTGTCATGCAGCGGGCCGGCGCCTGCTTCGTCTGCAGCGGCTGCGGCACCACCAGCGGGTGCTCCTAGAACCCCGCGGGCTGGTGGCGCGCCGGCGCCACCAGCCCGGTCTGGGTAGGGGTTCTGTGTTGTAGAACCTAAAGCGTTCTACGGAGCGGTACGCTTATGTCGTGGACGACTCCCCTTTTCCTTACCAGGGCCCCCTTGAGCCGGCTGAGGTCCGAGGGCGGGACGGCCTGCTCGCCGACTTGACGCAACGGGTCACCGAGCGGCGGGTCACCGCGCTGCTCGGGCCCCGCCGGTACGGCAAGACCAGCGTGCTCCGCCGGCTGGCCGCCGACCTCACCGAGGTGACGACCGTCTGGGTCGACCTGTACGAGGTCACGTCCATGGCCGACGTGGCCGTGCGTTTCGACGACGCCCTCGGCGCCACCACCGGGCGGTTCGCCGCCGCCGCCCGGGCGATGGCGGCCGGCGTGGCCATCAACCTGGGCGTGGTCAAGGTCGACCTCACCGGCCCGGCGCGGAACCGGCCCGACCCCGGCTTGACCTTCCACGGCCTGCTCGACGTCCTGGTGGCGACGGCCGAACGGGAGCCGACGCTGCTGGTCGTCGACGAGTTCTCCTCCATCGCCCGGGTCGACGGCGCCGCCGGCGCCCTGCGCACCGCCATCCAGCACCACTACCGCGACCTGGGCATCGTGTTCGCCGGCTCGCACCCCTCGATGATGCGGACGATGTTCACCGCCCGGCCGGAGCCGTTCTACGGCCAGGCCGACCTGGTGGAGATCGGTCCACTGGACGCCGGCGCCGTCGAGGCCATCGTCGGGTCCGGGTTCGCCTCGACCCGGCGCGACGCCGGCCCGCTGGCGGGCCTCCTCGTCGCCTTCGCCGCCGGCCATCCGCAGCGCACGATGCAGCTGGCCGACGCCTGCTGGCGCCACACGCCGGCCGGGGCCGCCGCCGCCCGCGGCACCTGGGCCGCGGCACTCGACGACGTGCGCCGGGCGACGGGCGAGGGTATGGAGCGGCTGTACTCGGGCTTCGAGCGGGGCGAGCGGTCCGTCCTGCGCGCCGTGGCCCGGGGCGGCAGCATCTTCGGGGCCGCCGCCGATCTCCTCGACCTGTCGAACGGGGCCGCCACCCACGCCCGGCGCACCCTTCTCGACAGCGGTGACCTGACGGACACCCCGCAGGGGCTGGCGGTGGTCGATCCTGTCCTGGCCGACTGGCTGCGCCGGCGTTTCCCGATCTAGAAGAAGAACTGGCCGAAGAGGCGGACGCCGCCGTAGTAGAGCTGGGCGAACGTGAGGCACACCAAGCGCAGGGGGTTCAGCGCCCCGGGGTGGTGGGCCGCGCACAGGGCGTTCATGTCCTGGAGGAACTGGTCGTCGCACGCTGCCTGGGTCTGCTCCCCGCTGGCGTAGCAGAGGTCGTGGGCGGCGCAGGCCGCGGTGAAGTCGAAGATCCCCGGGAGGGCGTTGGGCACCGCCGTGCACGGCTCGCCGTCGTCGAAGGGCAGCGTCAGGGCAGACACGTCGAGCTGGTCGACGCTCACCTCCTGCGCCCCGGCGGGCGCGGCGTACATCGCCAGCGCCGCCACCACGACCACCGTGCAGAACAAGCGTCTCATCGGCCGCCACTCCTTGTCTCCGGGTGCGCCGAAGGTAGCCGACCTACCGTGGGCGCCGTGCTCGACCGGCCGGCGCTGTTCCGTTTCCAGTCCCCGGCCGACTACCGCCGGATCCGGGAGGCGCTGGCCGCCGCCGGCTACGACGACCGGGGCGTCAGCGAGCTGCTGGGCACCAACCTGTCCTCCGTAGCCGGGAAGAAGCTCCCGCCGCTCCTGCGCCGGACCGCCGGCGCCACGCCGCTGGAGACGCTGGTGCGGCTGTTCATCCTCGGGGTGCCCGTCGGTGCCGGCGAGGCCCGGGCCGCCCTCGGTGAGCCGGAGTGGTGGGCGGCCGGCGGGCTGGTCAGCGTGGACGGCGACCAGGTCCAGGCCACCGTGCAGCTGCGGTGCTACCAGGGGCTGATCGTCGCCTTCGACTTCCACCGCCGGGGCGGGACCGCGCTGGCCGCCGACTACGTCATGGGCATCAGCGCCAGCTCGCTCACCCTCGCCGGCCTCACCATCCGCCGGCCGAGCCGCTCGACCCTCGACCTCGGCACCGGCAACGGGTTCCAGGCCTTCCTCGCCACCCAGCACAGCGAGAAGGTCGTCGCCACCGACCGCAACCCCCGCGCCGTGGACATCGCCGCCTTCAACGCCCGGCTGAACGACCTGGCCTCCGTCGAGTGCCGACAGGGCGACCTCTTCGACCCTGTCGCCGGCGAGAGGTTCGACCTCATCGTCTCCAACCCGCCGTTCATCGTCTCCCCGGACAGCGGCTTCTACTTCCTGCACGGTGGGATGGAGGCTGACCAGGTGTGCCGCACCATCGCCCGCCGGGCGCCGGCCCACCTCAACGCCGGCGGCTACTGCCAGTTCCTGGCCAACTGGGCGGTGGTGGCCGGCGAGGACTGGCGCCGGCGCCTGGCCGGATGGTTCGAGGGCACCGGCTGCGACGGCCTCGTCCTGCGCCGGGGGACCACCTCCCCCGACGAGTACGCCGCCATCTGGATCGAAGACGACGACTTCGACGCGTCGTTCGGCGACTGGATGCGCTACTACGAACGGCTGGGTATCGAGGCCATCGACAGCGGCCTCGTCACCATGCGACGCTCCGAGGGCGCTTCCAACTGGTTCCGGGCCGAGGACAGCCCGGAGACGATGACCTTCCCCGCCGGCGACGACCTCCTCCGGCGGTTCGAGGCCGAGGACTACCTGGCCGCCCACCCCGCCGACGAGGAGCTGCTGGCGACGAGGTTCCGGCTGTCGCCCGACGCCCGCCTCGACCAGCAGCTCGTCCCCGCCGAGGGCGGCTGGGGGCTCCTCGACAACCAGCTGCGCCGGACCGGCGGCCTGCACTGGTCGGGCTACGTCGACGCCGACGGCGCCGAGCTGCTGGCCCGCTGCGACGGCACGGTGACCATGGCCACGTTGCTGGCCGAGCTGGCCGCCGCGGTAGGGCCGGACGCGGATGAGCTGCGGGTGTCGTGGCCGGGCACCGTCCGCCGGCTGGTGGCGTGCGGCTTCCTGGTGCCGGCGTAGCTCAGGCCGGCGGCCCGCCGGCGATGAGCTCGGGCAGGGCGTCGAGCCAGCCGGTCACCATCAGCCACGTGGCGCCGGCGCCGGCGTAGGCGGCCACCTCCTCGGCTGTGGGGACGGCGGGGCACAGGACCACGACCTCGAATCCGTCGAGCTCGCCCCGCCGGCGCCGCACCTCGTCGACGGCCGCCGATAGAAGCTCGGGCGTCACCGGGTCGATGCCGCGCTCGGGGGTGACCGTCGCCAGGACGAGGCCGTCAAACCGGGCCGACCGGCGCAGCGGTCGCCGATGCGGCGTGGTGCCGGCGACCCAGATGGGGACGGCGCCGGCGGGGAGGAACTGCGCGTCCCGCACGGTGTAGTGCGTCCCCTCGTAGTTGAAGGGGGTGCCTCTCCAGAGCCCGGTCACCACGTCGAGCGCCTCGTCGAGGCGGTCGCCGAGCACCGACCGGTCCACGTCGTCGCCGAAGGCGGAGAACTCCTCCAGCGGGTTCCCCAGACCGACGCCGAGCACCAGGCGGCCGCCGGCCAGCCGGTCCAGCGTCACCGCCTCGCGGGCCACCTTCTGCGGCCGGCGCCGGGGGAGCGGGGTGACCATGGGGCCGATCCGGATCCGGGAGGTCTTCGCCGCCACTGCGCCGAGCACGATCCACGGGTCGGCCATCGGCATGGGTGCGGCGGGGCAACGCCATCGACCAGGTCGGCCGGCTCGGAAGTTGGGAATGCTGACGGCCCAGCGCACGGGCGGGCTCAGATCTTGGTGTTGGTCTTCGCGTCCCATCCGGCGGTGACGGTGTCGCCCGGGGCGCCGTCCGGCCGCTGGCCTGTGTAGGCGATCTGGACCTTGCCGAAGCTCATGCCCACGGTCTCCACGGGCCGCTCGGGGCCGGCCGTCTGCTCCCAGCTCGAGATGGAGACGTCGCTCATCGTCACCTTGAGGAAGTCCTGCTGGGCCACCCCGGAGCGGCGGACGGTGAGCAGCGCGGTCTTGATCCGCCGGCGCTCGACGCAGGCGAGGAACAGCTTGGGCGATGCCCTGGTCACCGCGGTGGTGAAGCTGAAGTCCTCCATCGTCACCCGGCCGGCGGCGCTCCCGCCCGCCTGCGGGGTCGACGCGCCCCAGGAGAAGCTCTCGATCTCGATCTCGCCCTTGTGCTTGGCGTCGGCGCTCTCGCCGTCGATCCCGTCGATCTTCAGGAACATGTCGACGGCCACGAGTCTCGACTCTACGCGCCTGGATGCGACACTCGTCGGATGGACCCCACCCGCCCGCCGCTCTCGGTGCTCGACCTGGCCGTGGTCACCGAGGGCGGCACGTCGGCGGAGGCGCTGGCCGCCACCACCGCGCTGGCCCAGCGGGCCGACGAGCTGGGCTACCACCGGTTCTGGGTGGCCGAGCACCACAACATGCCGTTGGTGGCCAGCACGTCGCCTCCGGTGCTGATGGCCCACCTGGCGGCGCGGACGGACAGGATCCGGATCGGCTCCGGGGGGATCATGCTGCCCAACCACGCCCCGCTGGTGGTGGCCGAGCACGTGGCCGCCCTGGAGGCGCTGCACCCCGGGCGCATCGACCTGGGGCTGGGCCGGGCGCCCGGCACCAGCCAGGAGACGGCGCTGGCCCTGCGGCGGTCGGTCAACCTCCTCGGCGCCGAGGACTTCCCCCGCGACGTCGTCGACCTCATGGGGCTGCTCGGCGACGTGCGGGGTGAGGGCGGGCTGTGGGAGCGGTTCGCGGCCACGCCGGCGGCGACGTCGACACCCCAGATCCTGCTGCTGGGGTCGAGCGCGTTCAGCGCCCAGCTGGCGGGGCGGCTGGGGCTGCCGTTCGTCTTCGCCCACCACTTCGACCAGGGCGGCACGCTGGAGGCGCTGAATCTGTACCGCGCCGGCTTCCAGGCATCCACCCCGCTCCGCGGGCCGCTCGGGCCCTCGCCGGCGCTGAAGACGCCCTATGTGATCGTCACCGCCAACGTGCTGGTGGCCGAGACCGACGAGGAGGCCGACTTCCAGGCCGGGCCGGGACGGATCATGGCCTTCCGGATCCGCTCCGGGCGGTTCGGCCCCCTGCTCGCACCGGAGGTGGCCGCGTCCCAGCCGGACATGGTCATGGCCACCAACGTGCCGACGAACCGCATCAACGGGTCGCCCGCCACCGCCCTGCGCCAGCTCGACCGGCTCCGGGCCACCACCGGGGCGGACGAGCTCATGGTCACCACCGTGGCCTTCGGCCTCGACACCAGGCTGCGCTCCCTGGAGCTGCTGGCCGGCGCCTGGCGCTAAACTTCCCAGCGGCCCCAGTCGACCAGCTCGTCGAGGGGGATACGGGGCGACGACCCCCGCTTCTCCTTGGGTGGAGCCGGGTGGCCGACGCCCACACCCATCGGCGCTTCGTGGTCGGCGGGGAAGCCGAGGAGTTGGCGCACGCAGTCCTCGTCGTGGAACGTCACCGGGCAGGAGGCCAGGCCGAGGCCGTGGGCGGTGACCATCATGTTCTGGGCCATGCGGCCGATGTCGAAGGCCCTGCCGCCCTCCTTCGGGACGACGATGGCCATCACGACGGGGCACGACGGAACCCAGTCGGCGAACCTGCCGCACTTGGCGAGCCTGGCCCGGTCGCCGGCGTCGGTCACCACCACGATCCGGTTCAGCTGCTGGTTCTTGGCACTCCCGGCCATGCGCCCGGCCTGGAGCACCTTGTGCAGATCCTCGTCCACCACCGGCTCCTCGGAGAAGTCCCGGGTGTCGCGCTTGTTGACGATGGCCTCGTACACGTCCATGGCCGCAGTTTTCCCCGTGCCGCGGGGCGGGTAGTCCCCGACGATGGGCAGCCTGAACGAGACCAATCCGTCGCTATGGGTGGGGACGAGCGAGGTGACCCGCTTCCACGAGCTGCACAGCGATGTGTCCGCCGACGTGGTGGTGGTCGGCGCCGGCATCGCCGGCCTCACCACCGCGGCGCTGCTGAAGGCCGACGGCGCCCGGGTGGTGGTGATCGAGGCCGGGCGGGTGGCGGCCGGCGTCACCGGTTACACGACGGCCAAGCTCACCGTGCTGCACGGGCTGATCTTCGACGACCTGGCCCAGGCGTTCGGCGAGGAGGCGGCCCGCAAGTACGCGGAGGCCAACCTGGCCGGGATGGCCACGGTGGCCGAGCTGGCGGTCCGGCACGAGATCGACTGCGAGCTGGAGCGCCGGCCGGCGTACACGTACACGACCGACCCGGAGATGGTGGCCAAGGTACGGGCGGAGGTCGACGCCGCCCAGCGCCTCGGCCTGGACGCCCAGTTCACCACCGAGACGGACCTGCCGTACCCGGTGGAGGGGGCGATCCGGCTGGCCGACCAGGCCCAGTTCCACCCCCGCAAGTTCTGCATCGGACTGGCCCGGGCGATCGACGGCGCCGGCTCGGCGGTCTACGAGGGCACGAGGGCCACGTCGATCGACGAGCAGGACGGCAGCTGCACGGTGGAGACGGACCACGGCACCGTCACCGCCGGCTTCGTCGTCCAGGCGACCCATCTACCGTTCTCCGACAGTGGCGGGTTCTTCGCCCGTGCCCATCCCGTGCGCAGCTACGCCCTCAGCGCCAGCCTCGACGGGCCGGTGCCGCAGGGCATGTACCTCTCCGTCGACACGCCCAGCCGCTCGGTGCGCTCCGCCCACATGGGCGACGAGGAGGTCGTCATCCTCGGCGGCGAGAGCCACAAGGTGGGCCAGGACCCCGACACCCGGGAGCGGTACGCGGCGCTCGAGAGCTGGGCCAGGGCGGAGTTCCCGGTGCGCTCGGTCGACTACCGGTGGTCGGCCCAGGACTTCGTGCCGGTGGACCACGTGCCGTTCGTGGGCCCGGTGTCGCCGGGATCGGAGCGGGTGCTGGTGGCCACCGGGTTCAAGAAGTGGGGGATGAGCAACGGCTCGGCGGCGGGCGTCATGCTGGCCGACCGCATCGCCGGCCGCCAGAACCCCTTCGCCGACTTCTTCGACACCAACCGGGCCAACCCCCGCCAGTCGATCAAGGAGCTGGTCAAGGAGAACGCCAACGTGGTCAAGCGCTTCGTCGGCGACCGGCTGAAGACCGAGACCCGCTCGGTGGCCGACCTGGCGCCGGGCGAGGCCGCGGTGCTGGTGGAGGGCACGGAGCGGGTGGCGGTGTACCGCGACGACGCCGGCGCCGTCCACGCCGTGTCGCCCCTCTGCACCCACATGGGCTGCACGGTGACGTGGAACACGGCCGAGACGACGTGGGACTGCCCCTGCCACGGCTCCCGGTTCACCTGCGACGGCGCGGTCATCCAGGGGCCGGCGGTAAAGGACCTCGAGCCCAAGGAGGTCCAGGCGTAACGTTCCGCCGATGACGGACCACCTGGCATGAACCAGCGCATCGTGGTCCGGGGCGGTCCGATCCCCGAGGCGGACCCGCTCCCGGTGAAGGAGGCGGCGGCCGCCGCGCTCGACTCGCTCAAGGTGGCGTGGGAGGCCGACCGGCGCGGGACGCTCCTGATCGTCGCCATGCAGACGGCCGGCACGGCGGCGGAGGTGGCCCAGCTGCTGATGAGCCGGAGTGCGGTCGACGGCGTCGTGAAGGGTCAGCGGGGCGACGTGCAGGCTCGACGGCTCCTCCTCCTCGGGGGCCTCGGGCTGGTGTCGACCGCCGGCAAGAGGCTGCGGAGCCACTGGGGGAGCCCGGTGACCCAAGCGGCCAACCGGCGCACCGAGGGGCGGATCCTCGACGTGGTGGCGGCCATGGAGCTGGCCGACGTGGAGGACCCCGCCTTCCAGGACAGCCTGCAGCGGGCCCTGATGGGGTCCCAGCGGCAGTCGATGCTGTTCAGCACCGCCCTCTCCGTCCCCCAAGCCCTCCTCGGGCTCACAGGCACCCTGGCGGCCATGACCGCCAACGACCGTGCTCTCGTCCCTCTGGCGGTCGCAGGGTCGGTGCCCCGGTGGTACGTCATGCGCAAGATCCAGGATCCGGACGCGGCCCTGTGGGGCCGAGGGCGGGGCCGTGACTTCCGGCACACCAGCATGGTCCGCCACCTCCTGACCAGCACCATGGCCGCCCACGAGCTGCGGATCTTCGACGCCACGCCGTTCCTGCGCCGACGGTACGAGGAGCTGGCCGACGAAACCGACGCCGCCCAAGTCCGGATCTACCGGGCCAATGCCCGGCGCGACCTCCTCGGCAACGTCATGGGTCGCGTCGCAGAAGCGCCAACCGCCACCCGGCTCCTCGTGCGGGTGGCCCGCAAGGAGGCGTCGGTGGCCGACGCGGTGGCCGGCGGCCTGGCCGCCCGCAAGGCGACCGGAGGCGTGCAGCGGATCGTGGAGGCGGTCAACACCATGTGCCGCACCGCGGGCGCCACCGTCGAGGTCCGCAACTTCATCAGGAGACCGCCCGCCGTTCTCGCCGGCCGCACGCCACCCCGCCACTTCAGCCGCATCGTCGTGCGCGACCTGTGCTTCACCTACCCGGGCCGTGACGCCCCGGTCCTCGGCGGGGTCGACCTCGAGATCGCCAAGGGCGAGGTCCTGGCCTTGGTGGGGGAGAACGGCTGCGGCAAGACCACGCTGGCCAAGCTGCTGTGCAGCCTGTACCGGCCGGCGAAGGGCACGATCCACTGGGACGACGTCGACGTGACCGCGTGCGACCCCGCCGGCGTGCGGTCCCAGATCGCCATCGTGTTCCAGGACTTCGTCCGCTACGGGACGCTGACCGCGGCCGAGAACATCGGCATCGGCCTGCCGGCGAAGATCAACGATCGGGCCGCCATCGTCGAGGCGGCCAAGCGGGCCGGCGCCCATGCCGCCATCGAGGCGCTGCCCAAGGGCTACGACACGGTGATGTCCCGCCAGTTCGGCGGCGCCGACCTCTCGACCGGCCAGTGGCAGCGGGTGGCCCTGGCCCGGGCCTTCCTGCGGGACTCGCCGCTCGTCGTCCTCGACGAGCCCACCGCGGCACTGGATCCCCGGGCCGAGCGCGACCTGTTCGAGACCGTGGCCTCGCTGTACGAGAGCCGCTCGGCGCTGCTGATCTCCCACCGGCTGTCGAGCGTGCGCTTCGCCCACCGCATCTGCGTGCTGGCCGGGGGCCGCATCACCGAGTCGGGCACCCACGACGAGCTGCTGGCCGCCGGCGGCGACTACGCCGAGCTGTTCGAACTGCAGGCCCGCTCGTACCGCTGACCGGCTCGGCGGCGCAGACCGTTACAGAACTGTGACGCAATATTCCCGGCCCTCGCAACGTCGAATGCGGCATGGCAAGCACATCGATCCTGCGAAGCATCTGCATCGTGGTGGCCGTTCTCGTCGTCGCGGTCGCCGGCATCAGTATCACCCTGGCCAACCCCCGGGGCCCAACCGTCGTCGAGGTGGTCGCACCCAGCACCTCCTCCACGACAACGAGCAGCACGACGACGTCGACGAGCACGAGCACCAGCACCAGCACCTCGTCGACAACCTCCACGACCGCGCCCGCGGCCACCACGATGCGCCGGGGCGACAAGGGCGCCGACGTCGCCAGCCTTCAGCGTGACCTCCACGCGCTCGGCTACTGGCTCGGCCCCCGCAACGACTCCTTCGGGTTGCTGACCGAGCAAGCGGTCACCGCCTTCCAGAAGGTGGGGGGTCTCGCTCCCGACGGTGTCGCCGGCCCCGCCACCCTGGCCGCCCTCGACGCGGCCAAGCGCCCGAAGACCTCGGCCAGAGGCAACCTCATCGAGGTCGACAAGGCCCGCCAGGTGCTCTTCGTCGTCCGCAACGGGGCGGTGGCTTGGACGCTCAACGGGTCGACCGTCACCGAGAAGCCCTACCAGGTCAACGGCCGCACCGAGCTGGCCGACACCCCGCCGGGCCATTGGACCGTCGACTGGGTCGTGAACGGCACCGACGTCGGCGAGCTGGGGGCGCTGTACCGGCCCCGCTATTTCCACGAGGACGGCATCGCCGTGCACGGCTACCACTCGGTGCCGCCCTACCCCGCCTCCCACGGCTGTGTCCGGGTGACCGAGGCGGCCATGGACTGGCTGTGGGCCGAAAACCTCATGCCCCTGGGCTCGGCGGTCTGGGTGCACTGAGGTTCACGAACCACTGCGATTGGTCAATACTCGATCAATGGCTGGACGGCGGAGGCGGTTGGCCCGCACGGCGGTGGTCGGGGCGACGTTGCTGGCGGGGCTTGTCGGTGGGCCGGCGCGGGCCGACGAGGCGCCGGCCCAAACGGAGACGACCTCCACCACGGCCCCGGCTGAGACGACGACCACCACCGCCCCGGCGGCGACGACGACCTCCACGACGGCGCCCCCGGCCAACACCCTCACGATCCTCCCGGAGACCAAGATCCTCTCCGTCACGCCGGCGGCGACGACGACCACGACCACCGCGCCGAGGCCGGCTACCCCGGCCCCCCGCCCGAGCTCGCCGGCGCCGGCGCCCACGGTGAGGGCCGATTCCCCGGCCCTGCGCGCCCTAGTGGAGGCCAACGCCGCCGAACGCCGCCGCCTTGCCTCCGAGATCGCCGGCGCCGAGGGCCGGGTCGCCGGCATGGAAGGCGTCCTGGCCGCGACCCAGAGCGCGCTGTCCGCCGAGGAGGCGTGGGTCGCCTCGGCGGAGGTCGCCGCCGGTCAGGCCCGGGCCGCTGTCGACCAGGCGTCGGGCCGGGTGGCCCAGCTCGAGGCGTCGGCCGCCGCCGCCGCGGAGGCGGGGCAGGGCAGGCGCACGCCCGTCGCCCGCCCACCGGCGCGTGGCCACACGCCCCAAGACGCCGCCATGGCCGCCCGCCAGTCGCTGGACGAGGCGGTCACCGCCCGTGGGGAGGCCCTTCGAACTTTGGTCGACCGGGAGCAGGAGCTCGACGCCGCCCGCCGGACCGCCGGCACCACGTCGGCCGCCCTGGCCACCAAGCTGGCCGAGCTGACCGAGGCCCGCGACGCCCTCGAGGGCCTCCGCAAGCAGCTGCTGGCCGCCGAGCAGGCGACGCCGGCCCTCGACGACGGTGGTGCGGTGACCCTCGTGCCGGCGCCGAGCGCCCTGGCCACCGCCACCGTCCCCACCGGCTGGCTGCCCCTCTACGGCCGGGCCGCCGCCACCTGCCCCGGGCTGCCGTGGCAGGTGCTGGCCGCCGTGGGGTCGGTGGAGAGCGCCCACGGTCAGTCCACCGCACCCGGCGTGCGCGACGGCGCCAACTACGCCGGCGCCATGGGTCCGATGCAGTTCCTCGCCGGCACCTGGGCCGCCTACAGCGCCGACGGTGACGGTGACGGCGTCAGGGACGTCTACGACCCCGACGACGCCGTGTTCGGGGCCGCCCGCTACCTGTGCGCCAGCGGGGGCGGGAAGACCGAGACCCTACGGGCCGCCCTGTGGGCCTACAACCACGCCGACTGGTACGTCGAGATGGTCCTGGAACTCGCATCTAGGTACTGATTTCGACTCGAAACCAGAGGTTTCGAGTCGAGGCAGCTGCGCTCGGTCGGCCGGCGGAGCCGGCTCTCCCTCGCCGTTCCTTCTTGCCGGCGGCCGGGTGCCGGCCGCCTGTCGGCGGCGAGGGCGGCCGCCGGGGCGAAACCTAGGCCTGAGCGGCCGCTAGCTCCGCGCGTTCCTGCAGGAGGCCGACGACCAGGTCGCGCATGGAGAAAACGCCCACCAGTTGGTCGGTCTCGTCGACGACCACCAGGTGCCGGAAGCCCTTGTCGCGCATGACCCGGGCCGCTTCGTGCAGCTCCAGGGTGGGGGGGACGGTCTTCAGGCCCCGGGTGACGAAGTCGCCCACCGACAGGCTGGCGATGTTTCCGCCCCGAGCGATCACCCGCAGGGCGTCGCGGTCGGTGATGATGCCCGCCGGCTTGCCGTCCTTCAGCACGACCGCTGAGCCGACGCCCCGCTCCATCATCCAGATGGCTGCGTCGTTGAAGCTGTCGCCTTCCTCGACGGTCAGCACTGCCCGGGTGACGAGGGGTCCGATCTCCATGGCGACCGACCTTAGCCAAGCATCGAGCTTGTGAAAAGGATTGTGAATGTGAACACAATCACAGGTGGGCTAGGATAGCCGTCGTGACGCTCGTACATCGGGTGCTGCACCCGAACCCCATCATCTCGCTCGAGGACCACGTGACCCGAGGAGGTGGGAAGGGGCTCACCGCGGCCCTGGAGATGCCGCCTGAGGCGATCATCGAGCGGGTTCTCGCATCTGGCCTGCGGGGCCGGGGCGGCGCCGGCTTCCCCGTGGGCCGCAAGTGGCAGACGGTCTCCCAGAACCGCCTGGTGGACACCCCCTCGGCGGTGATCGTCAACGCCGCCGAGGGAGAGCCGGGCACGTTCAAGGACCGCACGATCCTGCGCCGCAACCCCTACGCCGTGCTCGAGGGGGCGCTGATCGCGGCCCGGGCCGTGCAGGCCGACCTCATCGTGGTGGGCATGAAGCGGTCCTTCGCCGGCGAGGTGGAGCGGGTCCGTGCCGCCATCGAGGAGATCGAGGACGCCGAGTGGAACGGCGACGTCACCCTCGAGGTCTTCGAGGGCCCCGACGAGTACCTCTACGGGGAGGAGAGCGCCCTGCTGGAGACCATCGACGGGCGGTTCCCCTTCCCCCGGGTGGTCCCCACCTTCCGCCGCGGCCTGCGGGAGGCGCCCGAGGACGCCCCCATGGCGCCGGCGCTGGTCAACAACACCGAGTCGCTGGCCAACGTCCCCCGCATCCTGGCCCGGGGCCCGGAGTGGTTCCGCACCGTCGGCACCCAGGAGTCGCCGGGCACCATGGTGTGCACGGTCACCGGCTACACCCAGCGCCACGGCGTCGGCGAGGTGCTGATGGGTACGTCGTTGGGCGACGTCATCGAGGAGATCGGCGGCGGCCCACTGCCGGGCCGGACGATCAAGGCCGTCATGTCGGGCGTCGCCACCGGCATCATCCCCGGCGACCTGCTGGACACACCGGTCACCTACGAGCACCTGGCCGCCATCGGCAGCGGGCTCGGGTCGGGGGCGTTCATCGTCTTCGACGACACCGTCGACATGACGGCGGTGGCCGCCGGCGCCGCCCGCTTCCTGGCCGTGGAGTCCTGCGGGCAGTGCTCGCCGTGCAAGCTCGACGGCGAGAACCTGACCGAGCGCCTGCTCAAGGTCACCCAGTCGGTGGCCACCGAGTTCGACATGGGCGTCATCCGCAAGCGCATCGGCACGGTGGCCGACCGCTCCCGGTGCTACCTGGCCACCCAGCAGCAGGTGCTGCTCGACAGTCTGCTGAAGCACTTCCCGGAGGAGTTCGAGGGCCACATCACCAACGCCCTCGACCCCGTCGAGTACGAGCTCATCGCCGAGCTGATCGACATCCGGGGCGGCAGGGCCTACCTCGACGAGCGCCACCGCCAGAAGCAGTACGACTGGTCGTACTCCAAGACGGACTCGGGCACCGTGCCGGTCGAGCGCTTCGTCAACGCCGTTCCCGCCTGGCGGGCCTAGCCCCGCTCGTTCTGGTTGCACTTACCCGCGATAGTGGCGGGTAGGTGCAACCAGAACGGTGGGGGTCAGGCCAGTTTCTCCAACGTGTCGCCGGCGAGGAACCAGATCTCCACGCCGTCGAGGACGCCGCGGTAGCGGGACAGCCAGCGGCTGAGGGTGTCCCACTCCTCGCCGAAGACCAGGAAGCGGCGATGGGCGTTGCCGGCGTGGCCGACGATAAGCACCGCCTCGGAGATGGCCGCCGACTTGGCCTCCCACGGCCCCCGGTCGGCCAACCACACCACGTCGCCCACGATCCGGCCGTTGCCCGAGACCAGCTCGAACGTCTCGGCCACCCCGCCGGGCAGCATGGCCTGCCGGCGCTGGAGGACGGTGCCCCACCGGGAGGAGAGCACCCGGCGGGCGTGGGCGGGGAACGTTTTCTCCTCACCGGCCGGCGCCGGCGCTGGCGACGGCCGGCGCAGCGGGGCGGTGATGGCGGCGGCCGCCACCGGCCGGGTGCCCCCGGCCATGTTGCGCACCACCAGCCCCTGCGCCTCGAGCTGCTTGCACGTCTCGACGATCGCCGGCCGTTGGACGCCGAGGGCCTCGGCCAGCTCGCCGTCGTCCAGCGACGCGCCGTTGGCGAGCAGGTGCTCGACGATGCGGTCCCCCAGTGATGACACGGGCCAGAAGGTAACGCCGGTCACGCCCCCCGCACCACGACGAGGCGGTCGGTGCCCGACTCGGCGCCCCAGACCTCGCCCGGGCGGCCCAGGATCTGGCGGACGCTGGCGCTGGCCGAGTCGGACGGGAAGCTGCGGAACTGCTCGGTCCGGGGGTCGAACATGACGAGGGCGTTGGCGCCGAAGTCGCTCAGCCACACCTGGTCCTTCTCGTCGACGTAGACGGCGTAGGCCTGGGGCCGGCTCCCGGGCAGCTTCCACTCCCGCCAGTTGCCGGTGGCGGGGTCGTAGACACCGACCTGGCCGGCGTTCCACTCGCTGACCCAGATCTTGCCGGTGGAGTCCGACCACACCCGCCGTGCCCCCTGGCGGGCGGTGGGCGGGTCGATCGGCGTGGCCTCGCCCGAGGCGGTGTCGATCTTGGCGATGTGGCTGCCGGCCAGCGAGGCATAGAAGACGTCGCCCGCCGGCGTGACCGTGATGCCGTAGGGGCCGGCGCCCCGAGGAGCGTTGAACACCTCGACGTTGCCCGACCGCGGGTCGATCCGCCCGTAGAAGCCGGACTGGCCGGTGAACCACAGCACGCCGTCCCGCCCGAAGACGGCGGTGTTCATGTTCACGTTGCGGGTTCCCGCGGGCAGGGGGAACCGGCGTACGTCGTTGGTCCTCCCGTCGACCCGGACGATGGCGTTGAGGCCGCCGTCGGTGACCCACGCGGCGCCGTCGGGGCCGGCGATGACCCCGTGCGGGGCCGAGCCGGCGCCGAGCTTGACCGACGTGACGGCGCCGGTCGCAGGGTCGAGGCGGCCGAGTTCGCCGATGGCCTGGGCGGTGTACCAGACCGATCCGTCGGGCGCCGGCGCCACGTCGTGGGGTCGCGATCCCGCAGGGACCGGGTAATAGGTCACCTTGGCCTCCGCCGGCGCCGGCGCCACGGTCGTGCTCGGGACGTCGGCCTCGACGGCGACGGTCGTCGGTGCTGGCTGGGCCGCCGGCGCCGGGTCGTCGGTGCCGGAGCTGCACGCCCCGGCGACCAGGGCGAGGGCGAGGAGGCCGGCGCTCCGTCTCACAACCGGGCCAGGAAGGCGGCGACGGCGGCGTTGAACTCGTCCGCCGCCTCCAGGTTGGACAGGTGGCCGGCGTGGGGCAGCACGGCCAGATCAGAGCTCGGGATGCGCTCCTGCATCTCCCGGGCCACCTCGGGGGGCGAGAGGGCGTCGTCCTCCCCGACGATCACCAGTGTCGCGACGGTGACCAACGCCAGCTCCTCGGTGGCGTCGGGGCGGTGCTTCATCGCCTCGAGGGCGCCGATGAAGCCGATCGGCGGGTTGGCCATCAGCCGGCGCACCCCCTCCACGAGGTCGAGGCGGTTGGCCCGGGTCTCCTCTGAGAGGAGGCCGGCGAGCAGTGTCTCGATCAGGGCCGTCGTGCCGATGCGGGCCACCTGGTCCTGCTGGTCGGTGCGCTTGTCGAACACCATGGTGGTGTCGGCCGCGGCCCGGGTGTCGGCCAGGATCAGGCCGCTCACTCGCTCGGGGTACTGGCGGAGGAACGCAAAGGCCACGTAGCCGCCCATCGACAGCCCGCCGAGGACGACCCGCTCGAGGCCGAGGTGGTCGAGGAGCCCGGCCACCAGGTCGGCGTAGCCGAGCATGGTGTAGCGGTACATCGTCTCGGGAGCGTCGGACCCCCCGAAGCCGAGGAAGTCGGGGGCGATGACGCGATTCGTGGACGAGAGGTGCTCGATCTGGGGCGCCCACATGCCGGCGTGCAAGGGGAAGGCGTGCAGGAGCACGAGAGCGGGCTCACCGGTCCCGGCGTCCAGGTAGTGGATGCGGGCCCCGTCGACCTCGGTGAACGGCACGTCCTCACGGTAGACCGCCGTACGCTGTTCCGGTGCGCCCCGGGGTCATCGTGCTGGTGGGCCTGCCGGGGGCGGGCAAGAGCACGTTGGCCGAGGCCCTCGCCAGCCGGCTATCGGGCGCCCGGGTGCTCGACAAGGACAAGGTCCGCCACGTGCTCTTCGACCCCTGCGACTACACCTCGGCCGAGCGCGACGTGGTCTTCGCGGCGATGCTCGACGCCGCCCGCTACCACGTGGGCCGGGACCGGATCGTCGTCTTCGACGGGCTGACGTTCTCCCGCCGGTCCCAGGTGGCGGCGGCGGAGAACGTGGCCCACGACGCCGGCGCCTTCGTGGCCGTGCTCGTGTGCGACGTGCCCCTCGAGGTGGCCATGGCCCGGGTCGAGGCGGCCGATGACCACCTGGCCGCCAACCGCGACGGCCAGCTCGTGCGGCGGGTGGCGGCGGAGATGGAGGAGCCGTCGGGCGACTACCTGACCCTGGACATGACCGGCGAGCCGCAGGAGCTGGTCGAGCAGGCGATGGCCTACCTCGAGGAGCTGGCCGGCGAGGGGTAGCTTGCCATGATGGAGTACCGCAGCCTCGGGGGCACCGGTGTCAAGGTCAGCCACCTGTGCCTGGGGGCGATGATGTTCGGGGAATGGGGCAATCCCGACCGCTCCGAGTCGGTCCGTATCATCCACGCCGCCCTCGACGCCGGCGTGAACTTCGTCGACACCGCCGATGTCTACTCCCACGGTGAGTCGGAGGAGATCGTCGGCGAGGCATTGAGAGGGCAGCGGGACAACGTGGTGCTGGCCACCAAGTTCCACGCCAACATGGGCGACGACCCGAACATGCGGGGCAACTCGCGGCGCTGGGCCCACCAGGCGTGCGACGCCAGCCTGCGCCGGCTCGGCACCGACTGGATCGACGTCTACCAGGTGCACCGCCCCGACCCCGACGTCGACCTGGACGAGACACTGGGCGCACTCAGCGACCTGGTGCATGCAGGGAAGGTGCGTTACCTCGGCTCGTCGACGTACCCGCCGTCGGCCATCGTCGAGGCCCAGTGGGTGGCGGAGCGGCGCAACCGGGAGCGCTTCGTGTGCGAGCAGCCGCCGTACTCCATCTTCGTGCGAGGCGTGGAGAACGACGTGCTGCCCACGTGCCAGCGCCACCGCATGGGCGTCATCGCCTGGAGCCCGCTCAACGCCGGCTGGCTGACCGGGAAGTACCGCAAGGGTGAGGCACCACCGGAGGGCTCGCGGGCCGCCCGGGGGCGGATGCGCCAGTTCGACGCCCCCGAGAACGTGCGCAAGCTCGACCTGGTCGAGGAGCTGGCCAAGGTGGCGGCCGATGCCGGCGTCTCTCTCACCCACCTGGCCCAGGCGTTCGTCGTTCGCCATCCGGCGGTGACCTCTGCCATCATCGGCCCTCGCACCATGGAGCAGCTGACCGACCTGCTGGCCGGCGGGGACATCGTCCTCGACGACGCCACCCTCGACCGCATCGACGAGCTGGTGCCTCCCGGCACCAACGTCCACCAGGGCGACGCCGGCTGGACGTCGCCGGCGCTGGCGCCGGCCGCCCGGCGGCGTTGATGGACCGGTACCTGCTGCCGGCCAAGCCGGTCACCTCGCTGGTCCAGTGGCGCGACATGGGCGGGGGCCAGGCCCTGGAGATCGCCCGCCGGCTCGGTCCCGACGACACCATCGAGGAGATCGGCACCGCCGGCCTCCGGGGCCGGGGCGGCGCCGGCTTCCCGACGGCGCGGAAGTGGGCCGGCGTGCGCGGGTCCACGGGCACCCACCGCTACGTGGTGTGCAACGCGGCGGAGGGGGAGCCGTCGAGCTTCAAGGACCGAGCCATCCTGCGGGCAAACCCGTACCAGGTGGTCGAGGGCCTGACCGTCGCCGCCCTCACCATCGGGGCCCGCGAGGCCTACGTCGCCATCAAGCGCAGCTTCGTGCGCGAGCTGGAGCGGCTGCTCAACGCCATCGAGGAGATGGAGCGGGCCGGCCTGGCCGGCGACGTCCCCATCAGGGTCACCGGCGGTCCCGATGAGTACCTCTTCGGCGAGGAGAAGGCGATGCTCGAAGTGATCGAGGGCAAGCCGCCGCTGCCCCGACTCCTCCCGCCGTACGAGCACGGCCTCTTCGCCACCGGCTCCCAGATGGGCTGGGAGGCCGTCCCCCGGGAGCCCGGCCACGGCCCCGGGCTCGACGTCTCCAACCCCACGCTGGTCAACAACGCCGAGACGCTGGCCAACGTGGCCCACATCCTGGTGCGGGGCGCCGAGTGGTTCCGGTCCATGGGGACGGCCGAATCGCCGGGCCACGCGGTGGCGACGGTGGTGGGCGACGTCGTCCATCCGGGTGTGGCGGAGATCGACCTGGGCATGCCGCTGTCGGATCTCATCGAGGAGGTCGGCGGCGGCGTGCACCCGGGCCGGCAGGTGAAGGCCGTGTTCTCCGGCATCTCGAACCAGGTCGTGACTGCTTCACAGCTGGACACCCCGCTGACCTATGAGGACATGACCCGCATCGGAAGCGGCCTCGGAGCGGTGGGCTTCGCCGTCTACGACGACACCGCCTGCATGGTGGAGGTGGCCTTCCAGTACTCGCGCTTCCTCTGGATCGAGTCGTGCGGGCAGTGCCCACCGTGCAAGCTCGGCACCCAGGAGATCACCCACCGCCTCAACGAGATCGAGGCCTGCCGCGGCTCCGAGGAGGACGTCGCCGTGATCGGCGCCCGCCTCAACAACGTGACCGACGGCAACCGCTGCTTCCTCCCGGTCGAGGAGCAGAACGTGGTGGGCAGCATCCTGCGGGCCTTCCCCGGGGAGTTCGCCGCCCATCTCGACGGCAACTGCCCCAACCCCCGCTCCGACCTCATCGCACCCAAGATCGTGAACCTCGCCGCCGGCGAAGTGACCTACGACGAGCGCCACCGCAAGAAGCGGCCCGACTGGACCTACGAGGCCTGAGCCTCCTCGGCCCACGCCTTCTCCAGCACCCGCAACAGGACCTCCGGCGGTTGGGCGCCGGCGACACCGAAGCCACCCAGCACGAAGAACGGGACGCTGGTGATGCCGAGCTCCGCGGCCCGCCGCTCGTCGGCGCGCACCTCCGCGGCATAGGCGTCGGACTCCAGCACACCCTGGGCTTCGCCATGATCGAGGCCGGCGCCGGCGGCGATGTCGACGAGCACCTCGTGGTCGGCGATCGGTGCGCCCTTGGTGAACGTGGCCCGCAACAGCTTGTCCTTGAGTTCCAGCTGCATCCCTCGCTCGAAGGCCAGGTGGAGAAGGCGGTGGGCGTCGAAGGTGTTGCCCGGCTTGGCCTTGTCGAAGCGGAGGACGACGCCATTGCGGGCGCCGGCCTCGATCATGGTGTCGATCATCTGGTTGGCGGCCGTCACCGAGATGCGGTACTTGGCCATGAGGTGGTCGAGGTAGGCCAACTCACGGACGGCCGGCGCCGCCGGGTCGAGCTCGAAGGACCGGTACCGCACGTCGACCTCATCACGGTGCTCGAACCGTGCCAGGGCGAGGTCGAACCCCCGCTTGCCGATGTAGCACCACGGGCAGGCGATGTCGGACCAGATCTCGACCTTCACCGGCGGGCCGGCGGGCCGGCGGTCAAATCTTGGAGTCGCCCGCCTTCTTTGCCGCCGCCTTCTTCTTGCCGGCGGCCTTGGCCTTCTTGGCCGCGGCGGCCTTCTTGCGATCGGCCTCGCCGGCCGCCCATTCCTTGGTGGTCTGGTCCTCGATCTCCGCGTCCGCCGCCAGGTTCTTCACCGAACGGATGCCACCCATGGCGGAGGCCTTGGTGTTGTAGGCCTCGCTGGTGGCGACGACTTGGCCGTTCGAGGAGAGCAGGTTGAAGCGGAACTTCCCCGTGCTGCCCTTCTTGACGACGAACTTGCCCGGCATCAGCTCTCCCCTTGTCGACATTACGAACGAACGCGAAAAGTACCAACCCCGCCGCGCTGGACAGTGGATACCCCTAGCGACGCTTCTTCAACAGCCCGAAGACGCCTCTCGCCACGGTGTTCATCATCGAGCGGCCTTCACGCGACTTGAGGTAGCCGACCACCGCGCTGTCGTCCTTCTTCGCCTTCTTCGCCGGCTTCGGCGCCGGCGCCTGGCCCCGTTTGGGTTCGGGCTCGGCCGCCGCTTCGGCGGCGGCGGCCATGCGGGCGGCCAGCTTCTCCCGTGCCGATTCGCGGTCGATCTCTGTGGCGTACTTCGACCACAGCGAGCTGTCGCGAGCGGCGCCGTCGATGGCCTCGGTCTCGATGGCGGCCATCAGCGAGAGGGGCGGGCGGAGGCGGGTCCAGACCACCGGCGTCGGCGCGCCCCGCTCGGAGAGGATGGTGATCATCGCCTCGCCGGTGCCCAGTTGGGTGAGGTCCTCTTCCAGGTCGTAGTCGCCGGTCTTCGGGTACGTGGTGACCGCGGCCTTGAGGGCTTTGGCGTCGCGGGGCGTGAAGGCCCGCAGCGCGTGCTGCACCCGGTTGCCGAGCTGGGCGAGGACCTCGCTGGGCACGTCGTCGGGCAGCTGGGTGACGAAGAACACGCCGACGCCCTTGGAGCGGATGAGGCGCACGGTCTGGGCGACCTGGTCCAGGAACGCCTTCGAGGCGTCGTTGAACAGCAGGTGGGCCTCGTCGAAGAAGAACACCAGCTTGGGCTTGTCGAGGTCGCCGACCTCGGGCAGGTCGTGGAACAGCTCGGCCAGCAGCCACATGAGGAAGGTCGAGAACATGCGGGGCTTGTCCTGCACTGCGGCCAGCTCGAGGCAGGAGATCACGCCATGTCCCTCCGGCGTCGTGCGCAGCAGATCCGAGACCTCCAGCTCCGGCTCGCCGAAGAAGGCCTCCCCGCCCTGGTCCTCGAGCTCGACGATCTTGCGCAGCAGCACGCCGGCGGTGGCCGAGGACAACCCGCCGATGGCCTTCAACTCCGCCTTGCCCTCGTCGCTGTCCAGGAACCGGAGGACTTCGCGCAGGTCGGCCAGGTCGAGGAGGGCGAGCCCGTTCTCATCGGCATAGCGGAACACGAGCGACAGCGACGACGCCTGGGTCTCGTTGGCGTTCATCACCTTGGCCAGCAGCTGCGGGCCGAACTCCGAGATCGTCGCCCGCACCGGTACGCCGGGGCCGAGGCCGCCGAGGGAGAGGAAGGTCACGGGGAACCCGTTGGGGTTCCACTCGATGCCGAGCTGACCCGCTCGTTTGGTGACGCCGTCGCTGGGCTGGCCCGGCCGTGAGAGACCGGACAGGTCGCCCTTCATGTCGGCCGCGAACACCGGCACGCCCATGGCCGAGAGCTGCTCGGCCATCAGCTGCAGGGTCTTGGTCTTGCCGGTGCCGGTGGCGCCGGCGATGAGGCCGTGGCGGTTGCACATGGCCGCCGGCACCTGGACCACCGCGTCGGGGTGCACGTCGCCGCCCAGCATGGCCCGCCCCAGTTCCAAGGCCCGGCCGTCGGTGGCGTAGGCGGTGGCGATGCGGGCTGCGAAGTCCTTGTCCGTCATGAGGTCGCAGGCTACCTATCGAACCGGTGACAGAAAGCGGGGCGCGGACCCCGGTTTGTGTCACCAGTTCGGGTCAGTGCGCCGCCGTGTCGGACAGCAGGGCCCGGGCCGCGGCCCGGCCGGGCGTGCCGGCGATGCCGCCGGTGGGGGCGGTGCCGGCGCCGGAGAGGTACAAGCCCTCCACCGGCGTACGGTGGCGGCCGAGCCGGCGGGTGGGGCGAAAGAAGCCGAGCTGGTCGAGGCTGAGGTCGAGGTACATGGGGTGGCCGCCCGGCCAGCGCCCGTCCCGCTCCATCTCGTCGGGGGTGTGGGTGGCGACGCCGACGATGCTGGCCCGGAACCCCGGGGCCCGGTCCTCGACCGTCTCCAGGCACCGTTCGACGAACTCCTCGCGGCGGGCGGGCCAGCCGCCCTCGACGCGGGAGGGCGCGGTGGGGCAGGCGAGGTAGACGGTGTGGTGGCGGGACGGGGCCAGGGTGTCGTCGATGGCCGAGGTGGTGAAGGCGTACAGCGGCAGGGTGGCGGGGAGCCGGCGGGCTTCGGCCGCGGCCCAGCCGGCGGACAGGTCGTCGAGGCGGTCGACGAAGCTCTGCAGGCCGTTCCAGTCGCCCGGGCGGCTGTTCGGGTACGGCGGCAGCCGGTCGGTCGCCACGTGGACGAGCGCCTGCACCACGTTGCCCCGGCGGGCGGCGCTGATGTCGGCCCGGTCGCGGCTGGCGAGGGGCGGCTGCACCAGCTGGAGGAGCGCGGCCTTGGGGTCCATGGCCGTGATGACCGCGCCGGCCTCGATGCGCTCGTCGGCTTCGGTGACCACCGCCCGCGCCTTGCGGTCGGGCGCCTCGATGCGGGCGACGGCGGCGTTGCAGCGCAGCTCGCCGCCCAGGGATTCGAGGCGCCGGACCAGGGCGTCGGTCAGGCCCTGGGCGCCACCTTTGGCATGCCACTGGCCGAACAGGTGGTACGCCGCCTGCCACCAGGCGTAGACGGCGCCGCCGGGCATCGACGGCCCCACGCCGGCGTGGGCCGCGAAGGCGGCGACGGGGCCGCGGGTGAGGTTGCTGGGCAGCCGGCGCTGCAGGAGCGTGCCGTAGGGGCCCATGGCGTCGGCGACCATCTCGCCCGGCCGGGGCCGCAGGGCTCGCACCAGGGCGGCGAGACGGGTCGGCACGTCGCGCAGAGGCATCTCGCCCTGCACGGCGGGGAGGATGGTGCGGATCACCGGGACGGCCTTGTCCATGAAGGCGGTGTAGGCCTGCGCCTCGTCGCCGCTGTGCTCGGCGATCGAGTCGACCGTCGCCTCGATGGAGCGGTGGAAGCGGACCCGCTTGCCGTCGGCGAAGATGGCCACCGAGAAGGGGTCCATCTGCTGGTAGACGAGACCGGCGCCGGCCAGGTCCAGCTCGCGGGGGATCACAGTCATGTTGATGATGTTGTGGGCCACGGAGTGAAGGTCGAACCGGTAGCCGGGGACCGTCTCCTCCGTGCGCGCCCCACCGCCGGGACGGTCGTTGGCTTCGAGTACGACGACGTCGCGCCCGGCTTGGGCCAGGTAACAGGCGGCCACCAGTCCGTTGTGGCCGGCGCCGACCACCACCGCGTCCCGGGCGCCCACGGTCCCCAGCATGGCAGGGCGGCGCTGGGCTACCTTTCGCGCCAAGACGGCGGGGTCGAACGTGGGGGGAGATCGCGAGTGCGTCAGAGGGGACGGATCTGGCTGGCCGCGGCGGCGGCGTTGCTGTTCGCCGGCGTGGGAGCGCAGCCGGCGCCGGCCGCCGAGAAGGACCGGCCGATCACCCCGGCGGTCACCGCCGCGGTGCAGGTGAGCGTCAACCCCGACCCGGCTCGCGGCCACTCCACGCCGCTCATCACCCGGAGCCCGAAGACGGGCGTGCTGGTCATCGCCGACTGCGAGGCCCGCTCGAAGAGGACGGTCGACGTCTACCGCTCCTTCGACGACGGCCGCTCGTGGGCCCCCGGGGGCAGCCCCATGACCAGCCCGTGGACGGATGCCTGCGGGAACCCCGACTCCAACATCGCCTTCAGCCTGGCCTACGACAAGGACGGCGTCCTCTACGTGGCGTTCCACGCCAGCGACCCCAGGTTCGCGACCATCGACCGCCCCAACCGTCCGGTCCACATCTGGCTGGCCAAGTCGAACGACGACGGGGCCACCTTCGAGACCGTCCGGGTCTACGAGGCCCCCGAAGCGCCGGAGGCCGACCGCGGCCTCAAGCGCAACTACCGGGCGTGGGTCGCCGTCGACCCCAAAGAGCCTCGCTTCGTCTACATCTCCTGGATGCAGTTCCACACCAACGACGACGTCCCGTCGGGCAACAAGGCCCTGATCGTCGCCTCGTCGGACGGAGGCCGGACGTTCGACAGGCCGTTCTCCCTACGCGAGGGCGACCCGCAGGGTTCCTACGAGGGCCGGCCGGCGGTCGACGGCAAGGGCGTCGTGCACGTGACCTTCGCCGGCCGCGGGCGGGCGGTCCCCCCGCCGGAGGGCCAGCCGGCGCCGCCGCCGCCCGTCCGCACGGTGCTCTACCGCTCGTCGGCCGACCACGGCCGGACCTGGACCGAGGCCAAGCAGATCGAGGAGGGCAACGCCGCGTTCTCCCACAACCGCAAGTGGGGCCTGCGGGCCGACCCCAACTCCGACAACCTCTACGCCGTCTGGTACGGCCATCCCAACCCGCGGGCTGCCTTGCCGGCCGACGACCGCGACGTCTACCTGCGCGTCTCCCGCGACTCGGGCCGGACGTGGGAGGACCGGGTGGTGGTGAACGACGACTCGGAGCAGCCGAACGTCCACCACCTGCACCCCAACCTGTCCGTCGCCCCCAACGGACGCCTCGACATCGTGTGGATGGACTCCCGGAACAGCCCCATCCCGCCCGGCACCATGACCCCGCTGCCCAACGTCGCCTACGTCGGCCACCACGACGTCTACTACACCTACTCCCTCGACCAGGGCCGCACCTTCGCCCCCAACATCAAGATCACCGACCGCATCATCGACCGCCGGTTCGGCATCTGGCAGGGCAACGCCGACATCCACGGGCCGACCGGCATCTTTTCGACCGACGACACCGTGTACTTCACCTGGCAGGACAGCCGCAACGGCCACAACCTGGGCTCGGCCGACGACACCTACTTCGCGTCGCTGCACCTGTACGGGACCCCGACGGCCATCGGGACCGCCGTCGACGACGACGGCGGGGTGCCGACGCCCCTGCTGATCGCCGCCGGCCTGGCCATCGGCATGGGGGTGTCCATGGTGGTGGTGTCGATCGTGAGCCGGCGGTCGAGGGCGGCCTGACTGGTAACTGGTTGCACTTAACCCCCCTATGCGCGGTCAAGTGCAACCAGAACGGGGGTCAGGAGGTCGCCAAGGCGACGGCCTCGGCCAAGGCGAGGCCGGCGCCGGCGTCGAAGGCGGTCCGGAACCCGGCCTCGCCCATGACCGCGCTGCAGGCGGCGATGGTGTCGTTGCGGTCGGCGGCCTCGTGCGCCGGCAGGGGGGCGCCGATGGCCTGGCGGAGGGCGTCGGCGGCGCCGAGCAGGCGGGCGGCGCGCTCGGGGCGGCCGTCGTCGACGGCGATGGTGGCCAGGCCTTCCAGCCAGGTGGCCGTGCTGCCGGTGGGCGCGATGTCCTCGCCGGCGCCGGTGACCGGCATGGCCTGGCGGTAGAGAGCATCGGCCCTGGCCGGGTCGCCCTCGTCCCGGGCCAGGCGGGCCAGATGGAGGAGGGCGGCGACGGCACAGTGGCGGTCGTCGAGCTCGGTGGCGATGGCGAGCGCCTCCTCGAGAAGGGCGACGGCGGTGGCCGGGTCGCCGTCGAGGCGGGCCAGCTCGGCCAGGGCTGACAGCGACGCCGGCATGCCCGGTCGGTCGCCCACCCGCCGGCGCTCCGCCAGCCCCTGGCTCTGCAGGGTGTGGGCGGTGGCCCGGTCGCCCCGGGCCAGAGCCACCCGGCCGAGGGCGGCCAGGGAGTCGGCCACGCCGGAGCGGTCGGCGAGCTGCCGGCGCAGTTCCAGGCCCTCGGTGTGAAGTGCGTGTGACGTCTGGAGATCCCCTTGCTGAAGCGCCAGGTCGCCGAGGTTGGCCAGCACCATCGCCGTGCCGTGCCCGTCGCCCCGGCGCCGGCGGACCTCCAGTGCCTCCTCGTACATCGCTCGGGCGCCGGCCAGGTCGCCCCGGGCGTGGGCCACCCATCCGAGGTTGGTGAGCGACGCCGCCACCACCGCGGGCTCCTCCAGGTCTCGGCCGATGGCCAGCGCCTCCTCGAACTGGGCCCCGGCCACCTCGAGCCGGCCCTGCAAGGCGGCCAGGTTGCCCAGCCCCACCAGGGCTGCGGAGGTGCCCAGGCGGTCGTCGAGGCGCCGGCGCAGGGCCAGGCTGTGCTCGTAGAGGCCGCGGGCGGCGTTGTAGTCGCCCTGGTGCTGGGCCAGAACGGCAGCCCAGTTGAGGGCGACGGCCCGCAGGCCGGGCAGGTCGCCGCCGCCGCCGGCCGTCAGTGCCGCCTCCAGCCAGCTACGGCCCTCGCTGAGGTGGCCCCGCACCTCCCAGAACCGGCCCAGGGCGGTCGCCAGGCGCAGCGCCGGCTCGGGGTCACCGCCGGAGGTCCCCCATGCCAGCGCCACCCGGAGGTCGTCGTGCTCGGCCTCCAAGCGGTCGAGCACCGCAGCCTGGTCCGGGCCGTCGAGTGCGACCTCCGCCTCAGTGGCGATGACCACCGCCCGGGCCAGGTGGCGGGTCCGCACCTCGGTGGCGTCGCCGGACTCCGCCAGCCGTTCCCTGGCGTAGAACCGCATCGTCTCCAGCAGCCGGTACCGGGTCCGGCCGCCGGCGCCGGGCCGCTCGACGACCACCAGCGACTTGTTGACCAGCCCGGTGAGCAGGTCCAGCACGTCAGCCCCCCCGACCACCTGCTCGGCTGCCTCCAGATCGAAGCTGGAGCCGAACACGGCCAGGCGGTCGAAGACCCGGCGCTCGACGTCGGAGAGGGCGTCGTAGGTCCAGTCGACCATCGCCCGCAGGGTCTGCTGGCGGGGGAGGGCCGTGCGGGCGCCGCCGGAGAGCAACCGGAACCGGTCGTCGAGGCGCTCGGCGATCTCCTCCACCGAGAGGGCGGCGGTGCGGGCGGCGGCCAGCTCGATGGCGAAGGGGATGTTGTCGAGGCGCTGGCAGAGGTGGGCGAGGGCCGGCGTGGCCGACTCGCTGAGGGTGAAATCGGCGCGCACGGCCTGGGCTCGCTCGGTGAACAGGGCGAGGGCGCCGGCGGCGGAGAGGGAGGGTACGCGCCAGGTGGCCTCGCCGGGCAGCCCGAGCGGCTCCCGGCTGGTGGCCAGCACGCTGACCCGGGGGCAGGTCCGCAGCACCCCCTCGGCCAGGGCGGCGGCGGCGGCGACGAGGTGCTCGCAGTTGTCGAGGACGACCAGGGTGTGGCGGCCTCGGAGATGGGCGACGAGGGTGGCTTCGGGGCTCTGCCCCGTCTCCTCCCGCAGGCCGAGGGCGGCCAGCACCTGCTGGGGGAGGAGGTCGGGGTCGGCAAGGGGGGCCAGCTCGACGAAGGCGGCGCCGTCGGCGTAGCCGCCGGCCAGATCGGCGGCCGCGGCCAGCGACAGCCGGGTCTTGCCGACCCCTCCTGTGCCGGTGAGGGTCAGCAGCCGAGTGCCGGCGAGGGCCTTCTCCACCGCGGCCAGCTCGTCCTCGCGGCCCACGAGGCGGGTCAGGGGTATCGGCAGGCCGGGCGCCGGCGGTTCCGGGGCCGCCGCCGGCGCCGGCGGCTCTTCGCCCAGCAGGGCCACGTAGGCCGCCTCCGTCGACGGCGACGGGCTCACGCCCAGCTCCTCGGCCAGCGCCCGCCGGCACCGCTCGTAGGCCCGGAGGGCCTCGCCCCGGTTGCCGGCGCCGGCGTGGGCCTGCATGAGCCGGAGGTGGGCCGACTCCCGGATCGGCGCTGCGGCCACGGCCTCCTCGGCCCGGTGAAGGGCGCCGGCCCAGTCACCGGCGGCCGCCGCCGCGCCGGACGCCGTCTCCAGGGCGTGCAGGTGCAGCTCGCGAAGCTCGCCTTGTCGCCGCTCGACCCAGGCGCCCGAGGTCTCGGGGAGGAAGCCCCGGCCGGCGACGGTCGCCGCCCCCTCGGCGAGTGCCCGGGCTTCGGCCGCCCGCCCGCCGGCCAGGGCGCCCTCGGCCCGGACGAGGTCGAGGGGCACCGTCTCGACGTCGACCACCGTCTTGTCGGGCAGCTGGAGCTGCCAGCACCCGTGGGCGCTGGTCAGCGCCTCGGTGGGGACGAGGCCGGCGGCGCCCAGGAGCCCCCGCAGCCGCATGGCGACTCCCCGGAGCGACGTCTCCCACGACCGCGGCAGGTCCTCGCCCCACAGCACCTCGGCCAGCTCGTCCCGGGTGACCGGCCGGTGCCGCTCGGCGACAAGGTAGGCCAGGGCCACCCGTCCCAGACGCCCGAGGCCGCTGGCGTCAACCCCAGCGCCGTCGACCTCGACGGCGACCCGGCCGGCGAGAGCGATGCGGAGCACCTCTCTACTACAGCACCGTCACGACGATTCGCCCGGGCCGAGTGCGTTCGGGCGGCTGAGGGCGCCCCGGAGCACGTCGGCCACAGAGGTTGCGCCTGTTGCGGGGTCCACGGCGAAGACCTGTCCGGAGCCGGCCAGGGCGCGGGCGCGGGGGTCCGCGGCCCGGCCGTCACAGGCCGCCGCCAGCTGGTCGGCCACACCCCCGGTGCGGCCGACCGCCATGACCAGGCGCCCGGCCCGGGCGTTGGCGGCGACCGCCTCCCACGCCGGCTCTCCGCCGGCGGCGACCACCGCCACCGAACGGTTCCCGCCCGCGGCGGCGGTCGCCACCTCGGCGACCCAGCGGGCCACGCCGGCGCCATGATCGACCGGGACGAGGACGAAGTGGGTGTGGGCGGATTCCAGATCCTCGGGTTCGAAGCCGTCAGAGGCGACGCCCACCATCGGGAAACCGGCTTTCTTCCGCTCGCGGGCCTGCCCGAGCGCCGCACCCAGGCCGCCGGCGGCGCCGGTACCGACCACCGTGGCTTCCAACTCCTCGGCCACGGTAACCAGCACCTTCTCCAGCAGCAGGCCCAGCCGGGCCAGCTGCCCGGGCCGGGAGCCGGCGCCCACCGGGACGATGACCGGAACCCCGGTCGTGAGCCCCATGCCGCGAAGGGCGCGGCCCAGGTCGAGGTCGGGTGAGGCCCGCACCGCCAGGGCGACACGGCCGTCGTCGAAGGAGATGGGGAAGCGGGGAGATGTCAGGAGAGGGGCTCCACGGGTCGTTGGTGCGATGCGGAGCGACGAGGGTGAGCGAGAGGCGTGGCCGGTCGACTACGCTGCGAGTTCGATCGGGCGAGAGGCCACGAAGAGTCGACTTATGAGGCAGAAGTTTGTATCTTGTGGCCGCTGGCGACAACCCCACTACGGGGCTCGCTCGGGAGCGCCAGTACAAGCCTTCGTCGTGACTTCAGCAAATCTACCGAGACTATTGGCGGTACGGGCGTCAGGCTCTCCGGCGGGAGGCCACGAGCAAAGGAGCAGCGTTTGAGGACGCGAGCAGTTGGACTGTTGACGGCGGCGATGGTGTTGGGGGGACTTCTGGCCATCTCACCGTCCCCGGTGAGCGCGGCTCCGATCAGTGGGCAGCCGTTCACCGCGTACGGCTCTGGCGCGGCCACCATCACCGAAGCCCTTGAACTGGGCACGACCACCATCGCCAATGCGGAAGCCGCCTTCTCCGGCGGCGCCGTGAACTCTCAGGGGCTGAACACCCCGATCCTGAACGAGTTCGGGATCAATGTGGCGCCGGCGACGCCTGGCAAGAACGCCCTCGGGCGAGGAACGGGCCTGGAAGTTGGGCTCATCACGCCGTCGGAGCAGGCGACAACCCTGAATCAGTTGCTCCTGACCGGCCTGGCCGTGGCCACCGCGCCACCGCCCACCGGTCCAATCGTGAGGGAAATCCCCCTCAACGTGGACCCGCTCGTCTTCGCCAGCACCCTGCGGGGCACGGCGTCGGCGACGTATGACCCGACGTTCTGCCCGGTGGGCAGGCCGCTCACCTTCGGGGCCGGCTACGCCGAGAACTTGCAGCTTCTCAACACGGGCGGCGCCGTGGATCCCAGCACGGGGTTCCCCGGGTCGGTGCTGGGCACCAGCACCACTTCCGGTACCCAGCGAGCGGCGTCCCAGTCACGGACCGTCACCTACCTGGTGGCCAATGGTGACGGCACGTTCGGCGTCGTGAGCGAGACTCGCCAGACGACGGCCCCGATCAAGCTCCTGGGCACCACGCCTGGCACGGGCCTGCTGATCGAGGTGGTTGGCGAGTTCGGCCTGAGGGTGGCGGCCACCGGCAAGCCCGGCGGCGCCTCGGCCGCCTACACCGGCAACCCGGTCATCACGATCAGCACCCTCCTTCTCGACATCCCCACGCCAATCCTCGGGCCCATCAGCCTGCAGGACATCCTGGGCCCGAGCGGGCTGACCATCGACGTGCCGGGCGTGTTGACGGTCAGTGCGGGCGCACCGCCCCGGGCACTCAACGGGCCCCTCGGCTCGGCGCCGGCCCTCGCCGCTGACGGCACGTCGGCATCGGCAGCCGTCGACGCCGTCCGTCTGGGCGTGCTTGCCGGCCTGCCCGGCCTCACCGGTCTCGACCTGCGCAACGGCCACATGGAAGGGGCGGTCACCGTCCCCGCCGGTGGGCTTCGCTGCGACATCCCGGTCAAGAAGGTGGCCAGTATCGACCCGGTCACCGTCGGCAACGACTTCCAGTACGTCATCACGATTCCTTCGGACTCTGCGCTCTACAGCGCCCTGTTCAACTGCGACCTGATCAACATCAGCGCGGTGGACACGGTGACGACCGAGAGCGGCAGCCCCCGCATCCAGCTGCTGTCGGCCAGCAACGGGGGGGTGATCTCGGGCAATACGGTCACCTGGGCCAATCTCGGGAACTACACACTCGGGCAACCACCAATAACCCTGACCATAAATGCACGGATCCCGACGAACTCGGGCGCCGGCGTCCTCCGGGACACGGTGAACGTCTCCGCCACCCTGGGCAACTGCCGGGGCGGGGCCACCGGTGAGGACATCGTCCAGGGGGGCGCCAGGCTGGATGGCAGCGCCATCACCGGCGCCGTCACGCTGGTGGGCCCGAACGTCACCCGGGGCAACCTGGCCGCCACCGGTGGCAACTCGTGGCCGCTGGTCGCCGGCGGTGGCTTCCTCCTCGCCGCCCTCGGCCTGGTGCGCCTGCGCCGGCGGGCGGAGGCGGTTCCCGCCGTCACCCGGAACTGATCGGCTGATCACCGGCGGGTAGTTCCCGAACCGGCTGCGGTGAGTGCGCTGCGCGCATCCACCGCAGCCGGTTCTCTCTGTCCCGGCTTCGTTAGGATGGGCGGCGATGGAGTCCGGCTCGAACGCGCTCGAGGTGCTCGACGAGAGCGAAAGCCTGGCCCTCCGGGGCGCCGCCGAGGTGGGACGGGTGGGTGTCGTCGTCGACGGTCAGCCGTTGATCTTCCCGGTGAACCACGTCCTCGAGGGCCGCAGCATCATCGTGCGCACCGACTCCAGCCGGATGTTGGGCGGGGCGTCGCTGGCCAAGGTCGCCTTCGAAGCCGATGGGTTCGACGCCCGCGCCCGCAGCGGCTGGACCGTCCTGGCCCAGGGCATCGGCAACGACGTCACCGACGCCCTCGACGCCGCCTCCGAGCGCCTCCAGGCCGTCCCCGTGGCGCCTTGGGCGCCGGGCCCCAAGCCACGGCTGCTGCGCATCGACGTACGAACCATCACGGGCCGGCGCTTCGCCGGAGAGAGGAGCGACACATGACGAACGTCCTGATCCCCGTCACCGCCGGCGCCGAGGCCGCCGAGGACGCCACCTCCAGCTGCGGGTGCTGCGTCCCGCCGCCCGACGCCGCCCAGGCCGAAGGCCGCCGCCAGGCCCTCGCCGCCCTGGAGGCTCGCCGAGAGGCGGTAGAGCGCCGCCTGCAGGGCCTGCGCTAGCCGTTCTCGGAAGGATTCGGTACTCCTCGCGTACCAAATCCTTCCGAGAAGCTCGGAGCTGCGCTACTCGGGGTGCGACTCCCCGTCGCCGGCGGGCTCGCCACCGCCGCCGGCGGTGCCGTTGCCAGTGCCGTTTCCGGTGCCGAGCTCGGCTGCCGGCGGGGGCACGGGCCGGCGGAAGGCCCGGCCGGCCAGCTCGGCCTCGCTGAGCTCGACCTCGATCAGGACGTCGCCCTGGGGCTGCGCGACCCGGTAGCGGCCGTTCAGCAGGGGCAGGGGCACGTCGACCTTGGCGTGGTGCTTGTGGGCGGCCATGACCCGGCGGTGGTAGTCCTCGGCCAGCTGCTCGAACTCGGGCGTGCCGTAGGGCGTGCCGTCGATGAGGGTGCCGGGGCGGCCCTCGATGATGGCCCGGATGTCCTCGCCGGTGACCGTCTTGTGGGTCTCCAGGGCGTGGGCCACGGCCAGGACGGCGCGGCGGTTCTCTCTGATGAGCCGCTCCGTGCGGTCCATCAGCTCGCCCAGCTTGTCCTCGATGCGCGAGCCCAGGGTGCCCTCGAGCAGCTTGTTCGGGTCGTCCTTCTGCTCACCACCGCCGCCGCCCTTGCCGGGCTTGCCACCGCCGCCGATGCCGACGCTCTGGGTGACGCCGTGGGAGGCGACGGTGGAGCCCATGCCCCAGTACCCCTCCATCAGGGTGGCGATCTGGGTGGCCGACTCCAGGTCGCCGGAGACGCCCGAGGAGTTGTCGCCGTCGAAGAACATCCGCTCGCCGACCAGGCTGGCCAGGGCGACCATGATGTCGGCCTCGTACTCGGACCGCCACCGGGTGAACTGGTCCTCCGGAGGGATGGAGGCGACCATGCCCAGGTACGTGCCGCCCTTCTCGATGGTGGCGATGTCGATGGTCATGTGGGCCCGCACCCGGTAGGCGGCCACCGCATGGCACGCCTCGTGCACTGCGACCGCGTGACGCTCCCTCTCGATGTACTCCACGTCCTCGGGGGGGCCGAGGTCCTTGAGCTGCTTGGCCTTGACCACGTCGTTCCAGGTGATCGACTCACGCCCGTCGCGGATGGCGTTGATCAGCGCCTCGTTGACCATGTCCTTGATCGTGGCGCCGGTGGCGTAGGGGGTGATGGTGGCCAGCTTGTCGATGTCGGCGGCGGTGAGGCTGTGCTGCACCTTGGCGAGGTAGCCCTCGTAGGTGCGCACCCGGCCGGGCTTGGAGGGGTAGCCCACCTTGTAGATGCGGTCGATGCGCCCGGGCCGCAGGAGGGCCTCGTCGAGGCTCTGAGGCATGTTCGTGGCCATCATGGTCAGCATGCGGTACTTGGGTGGGGGCTTGGGCTTGAAGCCGAGGGCCCGGCGGACCACCCGGTTCATGAAGCCCCTCGGCTTCTTGAGGCCTGACATCTCGGCCAAGAGGGCCTGCAGGGTGCCCATGCCGCCACCGCCCATGCCCATGCCCATCATGATCCGGTCGCGCCAGCGGCGTTCGATCTCCGGCCCTGAGCTGGCGTCGATCCAGTGGCGGAGGGCCAGGCTGGCCACCGAGGGATCGACGTAGGTGAGGCCGTTGCAGCGGTCGGATGCGCTCCACGGCGTGCTCATCTTGCCGCCGAAGACCCCACCCTGGCTGAGTGCGCCCCGGCTCCCGAGCGAGTCGGCCTCGTCGAAGAAGACGATCACCCCGCCGTAGCGCACCGCCAGCTTGCGGAGCTTGCGGTACAGCGACTTCACCTTGAGGATGCCGACGCCCATGAACATGGCGGTGAAGGCCCCCGGATCGACGAACACGTAGGGCTTGCCCGTCTCGCCGGCCACCGCCTCGGCCATGAGGGTCTTGCCGGTACCGGGCGGGCCCCACAGCAGGATGCCTCCGGGGACGTAGCCGCCCTTGTTCTCGATCGACTCCGGGTCCTCGAGGAAGACGATGTTCTCCTTGATCTTCTCCAGGACGTTGTCCTGGCCCCAGACGTCGGAGAAACGGGTCTTAATGTCGTCGGGGAAGTAGACGTCGGTCCCGCCCCGGGACAGGAACCAGAACATGGCCCCGAACTGGATGATGATGAAGGCGACGGCGAAAAACAGCTGGAAGATGAGGGGCAGCGCCGACCAGATGGCGGTCGGCAGCTTGACCAGGCCGAGGATCGGCGACGTGTCGAACATGGCGCCCAGCGCCAGAGCGACGAGGAAAAGCACGAACAGCCGCTTCATGGCCCGGCCCATCCGGTAGCGGTTCCAGTCGTTCATCCGCCCGGAGCGCTGCTCGACCCCTCCGAAGAACTTCACCGTCCAGAAGCGGTGCCAGCCGGCCGAGCGCTCGCTGATCAGGTAGTGGATCTGGCGGACGATCTCCAGGCCGGCGAGGGCGAGGAGCCACCACTTGGCCTGCACCTGCTGGTCGACCGCTTCCCGGAAGGGCAGGATCGGGTTGTCGCCCGTGGCGGCGAGGACGAAGAAGAAGAAGAGCCCGACCAGCAGGGCGAAGATCTTGATCCGGTCCCACAGGACCATGGGCTTGCGTGTCGCCCGGTCTTCGAGCCGCTCCCTGCTCTTGAACCCGAAGGTGGGGCCCTCGTCAGGAGGAGCAAGGCCGGCCGGTTCGATGCTGGTGTTAGGCATGGATCAGCCCTTCGGTTTGACGGTGAACGACTTGGCGATCTCGGTGAAAAGTCGGTTGTCGCGGAGGAACTGCGCCTCTCCCGAACGGATCAGGAGGACGTAAAGGCGCTGCGCCTTGCTGTCGACCAGGGTCGTCTGGTCGAAGGCGTAGAACGGGGACGACGGGTTGGGCCGCAGGACGTAGCGCAGGCGGACACCGCGGATCCCGCCGTCGTAGTGGAGCTCCTCCTCGTCGATGGGACGGAAGGTGGTGGTGGGCTCGCCGGAGACACCGACGCCCCGGCCGGTGAGGTTCGACTGGGCCTCGGCCTTCATCTCGTCGTAGTTGACGATGACATTGCGCAGGGCGGCCAGGCTGACCTGGTCGTGCTCCTCGCGATCGAGGGTCCGCACGCTGATCTCGACGACCGGCTCCTCGGCCAGGTTCAGGGTGTGCTCGACGGAAGGCTTCGGGTCGCCGTCGTAAGCGGCCCGCCACTGGAACTGACGGTTGATGAGCACGTCGATCAGTGACGGCGGCTGGTTGGCCTGGCGGGCGGCGCCGATCTCGGCGTCGACCAGGTCGTCCTGGGTGTATTCCTTCCAGTTCGCCGGCACCTTCAGGTAGGTACCGATCTCGCCGTTGCTGACGTAGCGGAACTCTGAGTCCCCGCACGCGGTGGTCAGCACCAGGGCCAACAAGACCGCGCCCAACGCCGGCCAGTGACGACGGCCGAGGGCGGGGCATGACAATTTCGTGCGGGGGACGCCCACGCATACGAGCTTACCGGCGGAACGGCCTTTCCACGGCCTCCGAGCCGCTTCCGGTCGCTCTTCACACCCCTGTAATGTCCGGCGGGTTCCATGTCCCGCGACCGCCGGTTCCGATTCGGGGCCCAGCTCTCCTTCGCCGGCGCCGGCGAAGAGTGGGTGGCGAAGGCCAGGCGGGTCGAGGAGCTGGGGTACTCGACGCTGTCCGTCCCCGATCATTTCGACGACCAGCTGGCGCCCTTTCCCGCGCTCACGGCGGCGGCCGCGGCCACGACCACCCTGCGGGTGGGCACGCTCGTCCTGGGCAACGACTACCGCCACCCCCTGCTCACGGCCAAAGAGGCGGCCACCGTCGACGTGCTCTCCGGCGGGCGCCTGGAGCTCGGGATGGGAGCGGGATGGCTGCGCAGCGACTACGACCAGTCGGGCATCGCCCTCGACCGGCCCGGGGTGCGCATCGACCGCCTGGAGGAGGGGCTGGCGGTCGTGAAGGGCCTGCTGGCCGGTGGGAAGTTCTCCTTCTCCGGGACCTACTACACGGTCAGCGGCCATCCGGGGACGCCGCCGCCGGTCCAGCGGCCCCGGCCCCCGATCCTCGTCGGCGGGGGCGGCCGGCGCATCCTCGCCCTGGCCGGGCGGGAGGCGGACATCGTCAGCGTCAACTTCGACCTTCGCTCCGGCGCCATCGGCACCCAGGTGGGAGCGACGGCCACCGCCGGCGCCACCGCCGAGAAGCTGCGCTGTGTGCGCGAGGCGGCCGGCGACCGGTTCGACGACATCGAGCTGTCCCACACCGCCTACCTGAGCATGGTGACCGAGGACCGTGACGCGGTCGCCGGTGGTTTGGGCTCCGGGTTCGGCCTCGACGCCGCGCAGGTCTTGGGCATGCCCAACTTCCTCATCGGCACCGTGGTCCAGATCGCCGATGAGCTCGAGCGCCGGCGGGACGAGCTCGGGTTCTCCTACGTGGTCGTCGGCGGCGAGTGCTACGAGGCCATGGCGCCGGTCGTGGCCCGCCTCGCGGGCAGGTAGGAAGAGTCCTATGAAGTCCACCGAACTCTCTATCGACACGTCCCGGCGCCAACTGACGGATCTCACCTCGGAGATCTCGGAGTTCTGCCGGTCGCTCGGCGACGGGCTGCTGTCGGTTTTCGTGCCCCACGCCACCGCCGGCGTGGCCCTTATGGAGACCGGATCGGGCTCCGAGGCCGACCTCGAGGAGCTGGTCAACCGGCTCCTGCCCCGCGACGACAGGTACCGCCACCGCCACGGCGCGCCAGGCCACGGGGCCGACCACGTCCTCCCCGCCCTCGTCAGCCCGTCAGTGGTGATCCCTGTCGAAGGGGGTCGCATGCAGCTTGGTACGTGGCAGAGCGTCGTCCTGGTCGACTTCAACACCGACAACCCCCGCCGCAAGGTACGCCTCAGTTTCCTGTCCGGCTGAAGTTCGTGCCCGCACACGAGGGTGACGAACGGCCCTACAGCCTCGGCGGGAAGCGGTCGATGATCACCAGGTGGCCCCGGACGGGTCGGGGCAACAGGAGCGGAAAGGGGAGTCAGGGTGACTCCGTACCAGTACGAAGGTGGGCGGGACAGCTGCATCGGATGTGCGGACATCATCCGCACCGGCGACACCGTGGTGCCCGTCTCCGACGACCGTCCCGACCGGCTCCTCTGCGTGGCCTGCTGGTGGCTGCACGAGTGCGACCTCGCCCTCCCCCGCTGGGCCCGCCCGGCACGGAGTCGGACCAACCTTGCCGGGGTGTTCCGCCCGGCGACCGAACAGCGCGCCAGCTGACCGAGGACCCGCCGGCGCGACTCGCAGGCTCAGGCGGGTGAGTACTCGGACGGAGCCCGGCGCTGCCCACCTCCTCCTCCCGCTGGCAACGGGGCTCCTGATCGGCGCAATCAACGCCGTGGTTCCCTTCGGCGCCGCCGGACTGGTCGGGCTGATGCTCCTTCTCACGCTGGGCGCGGTGCTTCCCGGGCACCCGTGGCGGACGGGGGCGATCGCCGCCGCACCCACGGTGCTGGCGGCCGTCGTGGCCGGCGCCGGCGATTCGCTCGGCGCCGCTGCGCTGTTCCTGGTCGCCTCCCCCGTCCTGGTCGCCATCTTCGCGGCGGCGGTGAAGGGAGGGTCCATGCTGGTGGCGTCCACGACGGAACCGAAGACCGGCGACGGTCGGTGGCGGCCGTTCGAGACCCAGGCCCAGCGGGGCCGCTTCCTGGTGATCGTCGCCGTGCTCCTGGTCATCGGCACGTCCTACTGCCGCAACCTGGGTGCCGGGGAGGCGGACCGCCTCGCCGACCGGCGAGTCGAGTCGCTCCGCAGTGCTCTGGCCGGCCAGACGGCGGAGACCCTGCTCCAGGCGACCCTCCGGTCGGGCTTCACCGGGACGGGAACGGTGCCCGGCGGGCCCTACCGGTCCGCTCGACCGGCTCCCGACCGCTTCACCGGCAGGGTCGAGATACGCAAGTTCTCGCAGTTCCGCTGTATCCACGTCGAGGTCGACGCGGGGGGCGCAGTCACGACGAGTATCGAGAGGGAACGGTGCGCCGGCTAGCGCCGGCGCGGTCGACAGATGAGTCCGAGGTCGCTTCGTCGTCCTAACGGCATGACGACGATCGACAGGCGGTTCACGGCCACCCTGCAGAAGAGCCCGGCCAAGGGCGGGTGGACCTACGTGGTGATGCCCGGCTCGGCCGAGTACTTTGGCACCCGCGGCCTCGTGAGGGTGAGGGGCACCGTCGACGGACTGCCGTTCCAGAGCTCCTTCATGGCCTTGGGCGACGGCACCCACAAGCTGCCCCTCAAGGCCGATGTCCGCAAGGCCATCGCCAAGGAGGCGGGCGACACGGTGACTGTCTGCCTGGAGGAGCGCCTCTAGTCGAGGAGGCCGAGGACGGACCGCAGATCCGAGGCGCGGTGGGCGCCGGCCGGGAGCGGGGGTGGCTCACCCACCATGTCGTCGCGCCACACATGCAGGGCCGACATGCCGTAGGCGAGCGGGCCCTCCACGTCGGCGTACATGGTGTCGCCCACGAAAAGCGCCTCGGGCGGCGCCACGTAGCAGCGCTGCAGCGTGTGGCGGAAGATGCGGGGATGGGGCTTGCGGGCGCCGGCCTGGGCCGAGGTGACCACCACGTCGACCATGCCCTCGAGGCCGGCGCCGGCCACCGCCCGGTCGATGTCCCAGTCCCAGTTCGAGCAGATGGCCAGGATCACCCCTCGCCGGCGCAGCTCGGCCAGCACGTCGGCCACCTCGTCGTAGGCCTTGAGGGTGTAGGTCTTGGACGCGGTGTGGAGGTCGGCCACCAGCGCCTCGAGGTCGTCGTCGCCCACGCCGCAGTTGCGGGCCCGCCGGCGGAGCCGTTCCAGCTCCCAGGCGACGTAGGCCTCCCGGCTGGTGGAGTGCTCGGCGTGGTCGTCGCCGTCGTTGCTCTCGCCGATGAAGTTCCATCCCCAACGCTCGGCGTCGAAAGCCAGGCCGTGGCGGGAGAAGACCTGCTCGTGGGTGTCGCCCCACGCGACGGCGCGGGCCAAAGTTCCGTAGAAGTCGAAGAGCACTGCCCGGGTCGGCTCGATGCCAAGATGGTCTCACGATCACGACGACCACCTGCAGGCCGTGGTGCGCATGACCGTCGACCGCGACCTCGACGTGGCCAGCGCCCACGACATCGCCGACGTCGTCGAGGGGGCGCTGATGAGCGAGCTGCCCTGCTCTCAGGCGTGATCGTGCACGTCAACCCGTGCGACCACGACGTCCGGTCGGTCGCGCACCCGGAGCCAGCCGAACACCATCCCCACTACTGACCAGTAGGCGGCGGCGCCGGCCACCGTCGCCAGGCGGAACTGCCAGAGCAGCGTGGCCGGGGCGTCGACGGGGTCGGTGTTCGAGGGGAGGAGGATCAGGCCGACCGCAGCCAGGGCGACCCAGGTGGCCACGGTGGCCGGCGCCGCGGTGGGCGTGGGCAGGCCCTTGGCCACCAGCGCCCGCCACGCCCGCCACCCGCCCCAGGTGGCCAGCAGCGACCACCCCACCGCCACCAGGTACAGGGCCGTGCGCCGGCCGATGGTGTCGGGGTCGCCGACCGCCGGCGGGTTGGCGGGGTACTTGAGGAACGGGAGCAGGAACACCGCCGCAAAGCCGGCGGCCGCCAGTGCCACCGAGGCCCGCCAGTCGTCCGTCGTGCGCAAGCGGTGCCGGACCAGGGCGTAGGCCAGGGTGAACACCGCGCCGAGTGCGGCGCCGTAGAGAACGGCCGCCACCATGCCGCCGGCCTGCTGGGCGCCGCGGCTGAACAGCTCGTCGCCGCCGGGGCCCTCCAGGGCGACGGCGCGGCCGAGCGGGCCCTCACCGATCAGGCGCAGCACGAGGGCGAGGGCGGCCCCGCCGGCGACGCCGGCGAGCACGCCCTCCTTCAACAGTCGACGGAACACGCAGTCCTTTCGTGGCCGAGCGGTCTGGCGCGACCCGGTACGGGCCGACGCCGCCGGCGGGGCAGGGGCCCCGCCGGCACAAAGGGGGGCGTGGTGCGAAGCACCCGGGTGCCCGCCGTCAATGACACGGCACGCCGAGCAGGTGGCGGCCGTCGTGGAACAGCTCGTGGAGGAAGCCGGCGCCGGCCTGCAGGGTGGCGCCGTTCTCCATGGTGAGGGCGTAGACGGCCATCAGTGCGAAGGCGGTCACGAGCCACGCCCACACGGGAACGGCGATCGGCTTAAGGGTGCTTTCCAAGTGAAATCACCTCCTCTCCGTGGTGGTGTGCGTGCTTGTGCTCGTAGCCCGGGAGGGGGTGGCGGTAGACGCACAGGTCGCAGTTCATGAAGGCGTCGCCGGCGAGGGCCTCCCGGTAGCGCTCCAGCACCAGCCGGGCGATCCGGGGGTCGGCGCCGAGGTGGGGGCCGGG